>Ga0193752_1000331_pt1 | contig 48881 bp, 52 predicted proteins | sample H1c1metaG_FD_144924 | JGI IMG/M metagenome (GOLD analysis project Ga0193752, IMG submission 144924) | Soil microbial communities from a riparian zone of the East river system, Colorado, United States - H1c1 | ecosystem: Environmental > Terrestrial > Soil > Riparian zone | place: USA: East River...
AGACTGCGAACGCCGTTCTTAGCGAACTGGGTTTAACGGCTGCCACCGTCGATCAAATTCTCGCGGTGCCTTTCGAGAAGATCCAGGCCGCGGCTGCAAAAACCGCATCGATGGGCCAAGGCTCTTCATGGGGTCCCGTTATCGATAAGAAAAATTTGTACAAGCACCCGTTCGCGGTCGGCGGAACTGGGCCCGAGGAATCGAAGGACATCCCGCTACTGATGGGTTTCAATCGCACCGAGAGCACATTTCTCGTCGGTCCGCGCGATCCGCAGTTCTTCTCGCTGACTTGGGAAACGCTGCCCGGCAAGCTCGCGCCGCAAATTGTCGGCGTCGACGTGGCGACGGTCATTGCCGATTACCGCAAGCTACATCCAAAATACGATGCGAGCGACGTATTCTTCGCCGCGACGACGGATTCACGCTTCGTTCGCGCCCATGTCAATCAAGTGGAACTGAAAGCTAAGCAAGGCGGCGCGCCTGCGTACTTCTACATGCTCGATTGGAACACACCAGTCGATGGCGGCCGCTGGCGCTCCCCGCACACGCTTGAGATTGGGTTGGTCTTCGACAACGTCGCAAAATCCGAGTCAGTGACCGGTGTCGGCGCCGATCAGCAGCGCATGGCCGACTTGATGAGCGAGGCCTGGCTTGCATTTGCCAAGACTGGTAACCCCAATAATAAGAGCCTGCCGAAATGGGAGCCATACGATGCGACACAACGTCCAAGCATGGTGTTCGATCTGAAGCCAACCGCCGTCAACGACGTGCGTGGGACAGAACGCCGATGGTTCGACAGCTTGAAGATGGGCGCAAACGGTTAGCACAAGGGGATCACTATGACGATACGAACCGCACTAATGGGATTGGCGCTGATCGCGGCGGCTGGATTGACTACACCCGCCTCCGCGCAATCATGCGACGCGAAATGTTTGCACGGCCATCTAGACGCATACATGGCCGCACTGCCGGCGCACAGCGCCGCACGTCTGCCCGTTGCCGCCAACGTGAAGTACACAGAGAACGGCAAGGCATTGATGCTGGGCAAGGGCTTGTGGGAGAAAGCGTCAGGGCTCACTCCGTATGCACACTCCTTCGTCGACGCCGTGTCACAGCAAGCGATGTTTTACGGTATCGTGAAGGAAGGCGCCGAGTCCACGATCGCGTCGATTCGATTGGGCATCGCTAACGGCAAAATCGCCGAAGTCGAGCACATCGTGGCTCGCAAAGGCAGCCACGCGCTGTTCGCACCTCAAGTATTGACTCAACCAAATCCGATGCTCACGACGGCGGTAGTCGCGGCAAAACGATCCACACGCATTGAATTAATCGCGATCGCCGATTCGTACATGGAAGGCATTCAGCAACACTCCAGCAAAATCGTGAGAGCTGCGATTGACTGCCAGCGCATCGAGAACGGTGTGCAGACGACTAATCAACCGGGCCGCGGTTCGAAAAACTGCCAGCACAGCGCAGACCTGCTGACTTACATCAAGTCGGTAGATGAGCGCCGCTTTCCAATCGTCGATGTCGAACGCGGAATTGTTTTCTCGACGTTCATATTCGATATACCCGGCGAAGTATCGAGCGCAAACGATGCATCGATTTCGTCGAATGCTCAGCTCGCCGCAACTTTGCGTGAGCCTCGAATGCTGCTGCTGACCGAGTGGTTTAAGATCGAAGGTGGTGTAATTACTCACATCGAGGCGGCAATGCACAATTTGCCGCATGGGACGAGATCCGGTTGGGGAGGGTCGCGCTAGGCTACAGGTAACAGGCTTCAGGCTGCAGCCAGACGTCGGAAGCGAGAGGGATCCATTCCTGCTCCGCCAGAAGCCTGTAGCCGGCAGCCGGCAGCCGGCAGCCGGCAGCCCAGCGTCCTAACGTCCTCCAGAGATGATCCATGAAATCAATCAGAGCCGGCCTCCTCGCGCTTCTTTATTCGTTGACCGCATCGGCCGCCGATGTCCCGCTGCAAACCGAGTTTGCATTCGAAGCGCGCGTCACCGTCGATAAGCCGCTAGCGATCGGTCAAAGCTCGCATGGCTTACGACGCGTCATTCCGATTACCGGCGGGACAGTCTCGGGTCCACTGCTTAAAGGCAAAGTTGTCTCTGGCGGCGCCGATTGGCAGTTCGTGCGTCCGGATGGCGTGCTCGAGGTCCAAGCCAAGTACACGTTGCAAACCGACGATGGCGTACTCATCCTCGTCGACAACCGCGGCATACGGCATGCATCGCCCGCCGTGATGGAGCGCCTCACCAAAGGCGAGAATGTCCCGGCGAGTGAATACTACTTTCGCACCAGCGCCATCTTCGAGGCACCGCTCGGCAGCAAGTACGAGTGGCTAAATCGCGCTGTGTTCATCGGTGTCGCAGAACGTCAGCCGGATGCAGCGATTATTCGCTTTTATCGAATTAAGTGACGAACCTAGGTCATCGCGGAGCCACTGAGCTATCGCGCTACCGCGCAGCCGCACTGAAAAAATTAAACCTGCTTCTTTCAACTCCTGGCTGCCATCCACCGATTCGGCGTATCCTCCGAATGGTTCGGATCTACAACTATTATTGAGGGGGCGTCATGGCGGGCAAATTCCTAAGGACCGCGATTGCGATCGTGGCATTAACGACGAGCAGCGCGTTTGCACAAACGGTTGCACCGCTTCCCGCTCGCGTGACTCCGGCCAAGACCTGGACCGACCATACCTGGGATAGTCCAGATGGCACCGAGTTTCACTACATCGAGCAGGGCAAAGGGACGCCGGTGATTTTGATTCATGGCCTCACCTCGTCGGCCGTGAGCAATTGGTTCAATACGGGCATTGCGCAAAAACTGTCGAAAACCAATCGCGTGATCGCCCTCGATATGCGCGGCCATGGCGACACCGGCCCGAGCCCGGCCGACAGCAAGGGCACGATGATTCAAGACGTTATCGACTTCATGAAGTTTTTGAAAATCGATAAGGCGCACATCGGCGGCTACTCAATGGGCGGCGCGACCACTGCAGGGCTACTCAAGGTAGCACCGGAGCGATTCATCACTGCATCAGTCATGGGCATCGGCATTAAAGAAACTCCAGAATGGTTGAGCAAAGGTCCGGCCGATGCGCCTGTCCCACAAACTGCATCGACAACTCCCGCCGCGCCTGGCCGCGTCGACCTGAGCCCCCGCGCCGATGGCGCGCCACGCGGTGCCCCGAAAGGCGCGCCGGATGCGAACCCCGAAGTTGACCTCACGAAGATTCACTTCCCCGTGCTCGCGCTGAACGGCGGCAACGATCGTCCGATTTCCAAAACGCACCGCATGTGGCGTGAACTGCAGGATTTCACTTATGTGGTGATCCCCGGCCGCAATCACATGGAAGCCAGTCGCGATCCGTTGTTTGGCGATGCGCTGGTTCGGTTCATCACGGCGACGAATCCGAAATAGAAGGGCTTGGGACAGATTTCAAATCTGTCCGTCATAGGCAGTTCCGACATATACCTCTACCCGCTCAGGGGACGACTGCATGGACGCAGGAGGTAGAGCAACGCTGGGAGCGGTTGCGCTCTCCGTTCATTCTTCGTTCAGACAACGGACAGCACGATGCTACTCGTTCGCTGCGCTAAGGAATCGTTATGAACTCGCCTCTTGCAAGGATCTCGCTACTCACGCTTGGTCTGGCTTTTTCCAGCCATGCTCTGGCCAGCGGCACCCTGCGCTGCAACGAATCGATCATCTCCGAAGGAGATACAACTGCCGAAGTGCTGCACAAATGCGGCAAACCCATCACCATCGCCGAATCCGTGGTCAAAGAAAAGCAAGCCGTGAAAGTTCGCGGGCAAGTCGACGTTAAACAAGAATTGACTGTCGAAACGGTCGTCGAATATTGGACTTATAACTTTGGTCCGAACCGTTTGATGAGCCGGCTCACAGTTGCTCAAGGGAGTGTGATCAATATCGCGACATTGGGGTACGGGTTCTAGAAAGGGACTATTCCGTAAGGACTCGGCGCGTCGTCTCGACCTCTATACAGATAAATGAAAACGGGCCGCCGAGAAAATCTCGGCGGCCCGTTTTTCTAATCTACCGGATGGATCCGGCCGAGTTTATCCTGAGTGTGTCGAAGGGCCGGGATGACCAGTGGCAATTGGGCGCAGCCCAATAGCTACTGGTCACTTCTTCGCTTTCTTCTCCCCTTCGCGAGCGCCTTGCAGAATTGCCGGCAAGCCGTAGTTGCCTTCATGGCAGGCATATTCGTATACCTGCGAATCGACGCCGGTCATTGGCAGTTCGGCCGTCCACTTCTGCGAAAACACGGTCGGATCGTCGACAGTGAAGCTATAGACAATTTGGTCGCGGGCAACTCGCTTGAATCGCTCTGTGATCACCGCGTTTTCCGAAGTGCCACGGAAGCTTTGCTCAGGGCGGAAGTTTGTAGTTTCGACGACCAGAGTATCGCCTTCCCAGTGCCCGACGGAATCGCCCATCCAAGTCCTGAGTTCCTTCGGCCGATGCTTGCCACCAATCCGGATGACGCGAGCGTCGTGCACCATCTCGACCAGAATCACTACGGTATCCGGTGTTTGGAAGATCTGGTAATAGCTGTTGTACATCGTCGGCAACATCGGCGGACCTGAGGTCGAGCCGAAGCCGATGATGCAGCGTTCGCCTAGTCCACGATCTTCCGGCCCGTCGGCGCGACCGCCTTGACCGCCTGGATCTTCGCTACCCTCTTCAGGTCGTGCTGACGCTGTCGGAAATCCCGACGGACCGGTGAAGGCCTCGCCCAGCTCGCCCCCGTTACGGTTTTGCTGCGGACGACGCTCCGGGCGCGCTTGCGCCGGATTGTTGAGACGTGGCACCCGTCCGTTCGGTGGATCAATGACCATCGAGGTTCGTCGTTCGCCGTTGATGTTGGCCACCATCATTCCGCGATCGGTCCAGAACTGGTTGTAGTTGCCGACGGGCGGCAATGCGCCAGCCGCAATCTTTGCGTTGGGATCGGAAGGCTTCGCGTCGTCGTCAACACGCTTCTGGGCGGTGCCCTCGATCTTGGCAACTTCCTCCGCCGTGTAGCTGCGACGCGTGCCTAACGCAGGCGAGCGTTCGAACGGAGTCGCCGTGGTATTCGTCCAAACGCCCTGGAAATCGGGCTTGCCGTCCGCCAAGCGCGGGACTTTGTAGTCCGCAGCCAGTGCGCTGAAGGAACACAGCGCGATCGCCAGCCCAGCAGAACCGATAATCGATTTATTCATATCCCACCCTGCATCTCGGTGTAAACGGATCGACATCTTTGATCGAAGTCACTGGGCGAAAATATACGCTTTTTTGGCGGTAGGTTTAAGACCGCTTGACCGACACGGGGGTGCAGGAATGTTTAGAAATGTGGCGATTTTGGACCCCAAAGTTCGCAGCCGTTGTTTCGCCGGTGCACTCGTCATTCCGAAGAATATAGCGAGGGTTGCGCCCCTGTGAGATGAATACAGTCCGTCGTGGGGACGAATGTCGTCTCAATACGCATGCTAATCGCGATCGCAAGCCGGGCATTTTTTTGCTTGAGTTACGACTTACCAGGACAACGATGTCGACTCAGCAATTGTTGATCATCGCGGGGATTTACGTGTCCCTGCTTTGCCTGACTGCAGACATTCTAGAAACGACGAACCGCCCCAGTGCAGACGCTCTCATTGTTCGAGGCGGTTTTTTTCGGCAATCGTCGACGGATATCGAGCTGCTCGTAGTCAGATGCGTGTAGATGCAGCGACGAATGCAGTCCGACGACGCTTGCATCGGCGAAGCTCCGGGATTGATTGAATGGAATGCGGGCCCCACCGATTTGATTGTTCAAGAAGCAAAGCTGCAACTCACTCAAGATGAATCGAAGGTGCTCTTGAAGGCGAGCTTCGTCTGCCATATCTGCGTTCTTCCTCGAAACGGAAGACGGTCGCGTCATGAACGCGCACGACCAAACCGCTCAAGACTCCGTTAAGGCAGGTAAGCATCGATGAGCGTAGTAACCAATCGTTGACTCCAGCGGGAGGCGCGTAACGAACTGCGCTTCCTGCGCTACTTTCTCGCGTCGCGGACTCGAAAAATGCGCGCCAGACCGGCTGGCGTACCGGCCATCGGTTCGATCACTCGCGTTTTAACGGGTCTTCCGACCGGACACTGTCGCAGCCCGAAGACTGGCTTTACCGCTGTCACCGGACGTGTAATATCGCGATACCCACAAGCGCCTCAACGCGCCAACTCCAAAATGCTTGCGAGCTTTCAAAGCAGCGAGGAACCGTGAACGCGACCCCATCGCCTAAAGGCCAGCTAAGCCTCTTGGCGGATCATTTGTCAAATCGACGGAACGACATTCTGACTTCTTGGCGAACTGCGGTCGACGCGGATCCAGATCTGCCCACAGCGTCGACCATTACCCGAAATCAATTCATAGATCACATTCCCGCGGTTCTAGACGCCTTCGAAGATCGACTGCGCGCGGAAGATCGCGAGGAGCGCGAACAGGCTGTCGCCGACCAAAAGGAATCGGCAGCGGAGCACGGGCTGCATCGATGGCAGCAAGGTTATAACCTAGCTGAGACGATGTGCGAGTGGGGACATCTGCACTTGGCCCTGCTTCATGAATTGGAACGCTATCGGGCCGAGCATCAGGATTTGCTTTCCAGCGTAATGCCAACCGCAGCCCGAGCACTCGTGCGCCTGTGCAGCAATGGCGTCTGTGCGAGTGCCGCGAGATACGCATCGCTGCAACAAACCGAAGCGGCGAGTCGTGTTCGCGATTTGGAAGACGCGCTGGGGCAATTGCAAATACTCGAGCAACAACGCGCGGACACTTGGCGCGAGGCCGCGCACGATCTTCGTGGCAGCGCACATGTCATTTCCAATGTTTCCGCCGCGATGGCTCGCAGCAAAGAACCCTTGACGCCCTCCACGCAGGGATTCATCTCCGATGTGTTGCGCCGCGGTGTGGCGTCCCTCAATCATTTGCTTGCGGATCTCATGGATCAGGCTCGGTTGGAAGCGGGACAAGAACAACGCGTTCTCACCGAATTCGACGCATCCGCGATGCTCCGAGAATTTTGCGAATCGATGCGTCCGTTTGCAACGGAGCGCAATCTCTTCCTCAAGTGCGAGGGCCCCGCACCTATGATGGTCGAAGGCGATGCTGTCAAGGTGAAACGCATCGTGCAGAATCTTGTGCTCAATGCGCTGAAGGTCACTGAGCACGGCGGAATCAAAGTAAAGTGGTCCGAAAGCGGCAGCGACAAGCGACCGCAATGGATGTTGTGCATCCAAGACACCGGTCCCGGGTTTAAATCGCGCCTGGCCTCACCGCTCGAAAAAGAGTTGAAGCACGCCACAGCCGAAGCGCAAGTCGTTGAGGAGCGCGCGGAATTGGATGGTCAGAGGTCGACGCCGACCGAACCCGCGCCGACGTTGGCGTCGCAGACAGTGACGCACGTACACATGCTGCCTTCGGGCGAGGGGATTGGCTTATCGATCGTCAAAAGACTGTGCGAATTGCTCGACGCCGGTCTTGAGCTGGAAACAGCCGAAGGTCAGGGAACGACGTTTCGAGTCACCTTTCCTCGCAAATACGCGTAGCCGCTCTCCTGCCCATCCACTACGCCGCTTCCTTCGCCAATTCTCGCAGTGCCCGCTCGAACACCTCGGGCGGTTGGCCGCCTTGAATGAGATGGCGATTGTTGATGATGACGGACGGCACCGCTTGAATGCCATTCTGTAGATAGAACTGTTCCTGTTCGCGAACTTCTTTCGTGAACTCGCCCGATTCGAGAATCGATTTGGCGCGCGCGGCCTCGAGGCCAACTTTCACCGCGGCCTCGATAAGCGTTGGGTGCTCGCTTGGATTCTGACCGTCGGTAAAGTACGCATCGAACAATGCCATTTTGAGTTCGCGCTGCTTGCCTTCCGCCTCGGCCCAATGCAGCAGGCGATGCGCATCGAACGTGTTGTAGATGCGGCCGCGCTTTTCCATGTTGAACGTGAAGCCCAATTCGGCACCGCGAGTGCGGATGTTTTCTCGATTGCGCGCGCCCTGTTCCGGAGTCGATCCGTACTTGCGCGCGATATGCTCGGCAATGTCCTCGCCTTCCTTCGGCATCTGCGGATTCAGCTCGAAGGGCTGGAAGTGCAATTCGACTTCGACTTCCTTTCCGAGGCGATCGAGTGCCGTCTCGAGCGACTTGAGGCCTACCACGCACCACGGGCAAGCAATGTCGGAGACAAAGTCGAGTCGGAGTTTGGCGGCCATGGCAGTCTCGCACTGAAGGGGGTCTGGCTAGAATGAGGGCACGCGAATGAAGTTCAAGCAAGCTGCTTCTTGACGATGACATTACCCCTGTCGTCTTCGCGTACCGTTTGGAAACCCGCTTCGAGATACATGCTCAAAGGGCCCGGGAAATTTTCGGCCGTAGTCGATGCGCCCTTGAAGGGCTTCGCGTACACAACCAGTAGGCCGTCTGCTTTCAAACCATCACACGCTGCGCCGAGCAATGATTTGGCGATGCCCTGCCCGCGATGAGTCGGACAGACGACAAAGCAAACGATCGCACCGGCACGATCCACATCAAGGTCGCGCATACCTTCGAGCATAGAGAATGACTCGAGCGTCGCAGCGTTGCACCACCCCACGACATCGCTCCCGTCATACGCCAAGTAGCCACGCGCGCGTTCGTCATTGATGAAAGCGGTGATCGATGTGCGATTTTCAATGGCTGTCCGAGCATCCCACTCTTTCGACTTCAATTCGCAATACGGGTAGTAGCAATAGCAGCGCGACCACTCCTTGTTATCGGCGAACGCACGCGTGTCGAAGAATTGGAGATAGTCGTCTAAGCGCGCGGGCGTCAGTGGATGGATTTCGATGGTGGGCATGGGTAGATATTACGGAGTTGAGGCGGATGTTCAATCCCTGCTTCTCTTTCCCTCATACGATCCACTTTCCCTCTGAGGGGACGACTGCATGGACGCAGGAGGTAGAGCAATGCCGGGAGCGATTGCCGAGAGGGTTAGGGAGAGGGTGATGCGCGAAGCGCAATTTGTCTCGACTAGAAGCCATCTGTACTTCTAATAGCAGAAGACATGCAGGTTGAAGCTTCGCTTCAATCACCCTCTCCCCCACCCTCTCCCCTTGAAGGGAGAGGGGGTTCCATCTGACCGAAGGTGAAAGCGGGTGAGGGTTACTTCAACAGCTCCGCCACCTTCTCAAACCCGCGCTTCCGAGCCGCATCTGCCGGCAACAACCCTTCTTTGTTGCGAATCATTTTGTCTGCTCCGTGCGCGAGTAGCAGCTGCGCCATCTCGAAAGCAGCTGTCTCGTCTTCGGGTAATCCAAACAACGGAGTGAAGCCTGCGCGATGATGCGGCAGATTCACCAACTGCGGCTCAGCGGCAAACAACTCTCGCAAGCGATCCTTCATCGACAGGTAAACGAGGTTATGAACGTCGCGGCTATGAGGCGCCAAGATGGCTGCGATTTCATGCTGACCGAAATGCCCGGCGAATCCGAGCGGCCCATCGTATTTTGTCGTCGGCTTATCAACATCCGCGCCACGCGCCAGCAGAAGCTTTACGATTTCGATTGAGCCAGACCCTGACGCGAGATTCATGGCCCGTATTGCATCGTTATTGGCGATGTCGACATTCATGCCAGCCTCCAGGAGCAGGCTGACGATCGGGAGATTTCCTTCTCGAGCCGCAGCCAGCATCACTTCCGAATCTTGCAAACACTCGGGGTGCAATGTCGCCAACCGGAAGACTTCGTCACGATCGAGATTTCGACACGCAACTTGGAATGCCACCAATCCTTCCGGCTTAGTAGGCACCGCGCCTTTGCTGTCCAGCAGCGCAGTCATCGCACCGTTCCCGTAGACAAGTGCTTCGTCGCGCAACGAACGGCCGCTATAGGCTTGCAGGCTATTCGCGTTCGCGCCGTGATTCAGCAGCCACTCCGCTCGCTTCAGATGACCATAAGACACCGCGATGCTGAGCATGAAATTGAGCGGACTCAAATTGCGATGGCCGCCGATTCGTTGCTTGGACACTTCGCGCCAATGCTCCAGAGCATTCCGTCGTTCCGAGTGCGCCCACAATACTTCGAGCCAATGTGTATCGTCGCCGACGATCGATATGTTGTAAAAGGTTTGCGAATCGCAGGGGTCTGCGCCGCGCTCGACCAATAGGCCGATCAATTCGTCGGCACGCTCATGCGTCGGCTGCACGCCTTCGCCTAAGCCGATCGCACCGGTGAGCGCTGTAAACCGATTTTCCCAATCATCGTTCCAGCTTGAGTTCGCATCGGCGCCGTGATCAAGCAATAGACGCGCGATCTCTACAGACTGCGGCGCGCTGCCCGGCAAGCGCATGTACGTCAAATAGAGCAGAGGCGGCCACTCGAGTGGACCGCCCGCCTGCGACGCGGCAGCGGGTGTTCGCTTGAGTCGGCGCTGCACTTCGCCAAGATCGCCGCAAGCAACAGCGGTGTAGATATCGAGCGACGCGATCTCGGGATGCTTATTCAATAGTCGCGCAGCCACTTTCGGATCGTCTTTGAAGGTGGCGTGCCGCAGGACTTCGTCGGCAATTTCGCGCAACGCTTGCTCACGATCGCCGATGGACTCGACTAGCGCCAACCAACCTTCTGCACCGTGCTCACGAGCAATCGCGTGCTGCATCGTTCGCAGCGAGGCGGACTCGGATTGATCGGGTAGCACTTTCTTCAGCCGTGCAATCGAATCAACGTCGCCGGCTTGCAGCGACTTCAACCATTGCTTGGCTTCTTTCTTGAGGAATTCGACGCTGACGCGTGAGCGATTGGTGTCTGTCATAAACCTTCCTTCCGATGCGCCTGGTGTCCGCTGAATTCAGGCTGGAAGTAAGGTTGGAACGCGAGCGTTCAAACTATTTGGGTAGGAAAATCCTTTGCCGCGGACAGGAGGCGCCCCAAAGCGCACTGGCGATAGTATAGAAGAGAAAGTCGTTAGGGGTTAGTCGTTAGCGAAAGCGCCAGCACTGCTCTCTCGCGCCGCAAATGGTAGTCGCATTTGCTAGCGAACTCTCTGCAAGCGCTCCCGGCATTGCGCTGCATGCCGCGTCCTTGCAGCCGCCCCTGATCCCGGTCAGACAAGTTCCGAAGTCGGATCGACCGAACCTCGCCGGAATCTGGGGCCGCTAGCGGCCGCGCGGGGAGAGGCTGCTTCAGTTCATTCTGGCTAACGCCTAACGACTAACCCCTAACGACTGCTTTCTAAGTCACGCCACCAACGCCCTCAACACCGGCCTCGGATCATGCTTAATCGCCTTCAACAGTGCCTTCGCCGACCCGGTCGGTTCGCGTCGGCCTTGTTCCCAGCTGCGCAGCGTACCCACGTCGACATTCAGCAGCCTTGCGAACTTCGGCTGGCTCAACCCCGTGAGGGCGCGAATGCTCTTCACGCCTTCTGCATCGACTCGGTACTTGCCGGGCGATGCCACCCATTCGACAGGCGGCGAATCTCCGGATCTCATGCTGGCGAACAATTCGTCGAAGACGTGCTTGTTGATGGGCGCAGTCTGATTTGGTGTCCATACCCTACTTCTGCACTTTGCGCACCAGCACAACGTTGTCGAACACAAGATTATTTGACCAGATGACTTTGGCGTCGCCGAACGATTCCTTGAAATTGGTGTATGCCTTCAAGCGCTGCGTGCCCATCTGTTCAAGAGTGAATTCGAAGGCGGCCGGCCAGCTCTTGTCGTCGAAGTTCTGTGCATACCAATCCTTCGGTTGCGCGTAATGCACGGCAAAACACTTCTCGCCGCAGTCGGCGTTATCGGCTGCCTCTGGATACGTGCGCTTCAGAGTCGGCGTGTCATGCACGTTCCCTTTCTCGACTACGTCGTCCGGCGATTGCAGCGGTGCGATGTAGAAACTCTGGGCTTTCCAAGAACTATCCGTCTTGGTACCGTCACTGAAGCGCGCAACAAAACCGCCATCGCCTGGATGGAACGGCGAGCGTCCTTTCTCTGTACCTAACCCAAGATTCTCTTCCCAATCGATCAGCTTCACTGCGTAGGTGATGGGCTTCTTTGCTTTGAAGCGTACGATCGCAGAATTGAACGGTGTGAACGGAATCGGATCGACACCGATGAGATTGCCATTCACGTACAGCTCAAAGTAATTGTCCGCGATCAGGTATCCCGTGATGACTTCGCCGTCGGGATCGACCGTGACGATAGGTACTCTGTCGATCTGGACTTGGCTGATATCTGCCGGAATCACTTTCGAGCATTCGTTATAGAGATCGGTGGCACGGGCGCCAGCTTGGTATTCATTCGAGCTCGGCATCGTAAACTTGGAACCATCGCTCGCAGTGATCTCGCCGTAGCCAGTGGGGCGCACCAACGAGCCTCCTGGGCATGCGAATATGCTTGCTGCAACAGTTTTGGCTCTGCCTTGCGTGACGACTTTGCGATCGGCGGCATGAGCGGCACACGTGGCGAACAGCGCGGCGGCGACAGTATTAGCTAGAAACAGCTGCGAGCGTTGAATAGGCACGAAACCTCCGGCTCAAAGTCCTTGGTAGGCTTGCGAAGGGTGCCGGTCAATTATGCAGAGAGTTTGCAGGACGAAGACCCTTCGCCGCCCATCACCGCCACGTGAATGGAGACCCCAATAATTCATACCGCAGGCGGTGCCGGTCCTGGGCGCGACCTGGCGCTTGCACCGGCCTGTTAGGTCCACACGACGGCCACAATTCCTCAATTGATCACCGCCGGTTTGTATACTGATCGCCTTGCTCTGGCCTTAAACTTTCCCATGTTAAATCGACATCTCGCTGCCGCCTTTGCCACCGCGATGGTGTGCATGACTGCATCGCTCGACGCCGCGGACAGCCCGCTGATCGAATCGAAGGCCGCAGCCAAGAACGGCAAAGCCACTTACTTAAGGTTGTGTCAGTACTGCCATGGCGTCGACGGCAAGGCTCACGAGAACATCGACTTTCAGGCAACCAATCTGACGGAGCTGGAAGGTTGGAAACGCGGCACTCAGCCGCAGCAGATATTCAATTCAATTAAGAACGGCGCGGGCGACGATATGCCCGCGTTCAAGACCAAAGCGACGGACGACGAAATTTGGCAGCTTGTGGCATTCATATTGAGCATCGGTCCGGAAGATCGACGCCCCAAGAATGACTAGCGATAACAATTAATAGATTCGGTTAATAAACGAAAGACTGGGGGTTTCATGGCGAACGATACACGCACCACGAAGAATGCGGGCACAGTCACGCGCCGGGATTTTCTGGGTTCATCGGCAAGCGTTGGCGCCGCCGCCGCAGCGGGACTCGTCGCCCAAGCGGCAAGCACGAACGCGAACGCAGCGGCCGACGCGAAATCGAAGCCCGCGATTCGTCCCCCTGATGAGATGAAGACTCGTGACGAAGCCATCAAGCCCGCCAATTTTCCGATGGACGGCGCGCAGGTGTTCGCCAAGTTCTGCAAGGATGAAGGTCTCGCCGCCCTCTTTTGTTGCCCGGGCAACTATCCGATCATCAATGCGATTGCCGCAGAAGGTATTCCGACGTATGGCGGTAGGACCGAAGGATCGATGTGCTCGGCCGCCGACGCGTTCTCACGCGTGACCGGCGAGATCGCAGCGTGTTCGGGCACTGAAGGCCCCGGCTTCACGAACATGATCATGAACATCGGTTGTGCCAATGCTGCGCGCACACCGCTACTCGTACTCGCGAGCAACATGACGATTTCCGGCGACGACACAGAGCGCCGCATTCAACAGGCGTATCAGCAGCCGACCACCGAAGGTCTCAAGAAATACGGCAAGCGCCTCATCGATCCAAGCCGCATCTACGAATACTCGGCCTATGCATTTCGCCAGTTGAAGACTGGCGTGCCACGTCCAGTGCATCTGGATTTTCCCGGCGAAGTCACGCGCGCTCGATTCAAAGAGCCCGGCGAATTGCAGTTCTATTACGACAAGACGCGCTATCGCACCGAATCGAAGCCGCATCCATCGCCCGCGGATATCCGCAAGGCGGTTGAGATGATTGGCAAAGCACAGCGCCCGATGATCGTGGCCAGCACCGGGGTCTTTTATTCCAAGGCCTGGGACGCACTGAAGGCTGCTGCCGAGAAGAACGACATTGCTATTGTCGAGTCAGGTCCCTCGCGCGGTCACTTCTCAGATGGACATCCGCTGTCAGCCAGCGTCGCGCCCGATGCCATGTTAAGCGCCGATCTCGTCGTCCTTGTCGGCCAGTACTGCATGCCTTCCATCGGCGAGTTCGCTTTCGGCCCCGAAACCAAATACATTCGCGTCGATCCGGATCCCACCGACATCGGTCGCAACTTGCCGATCGATCTCGGCATCGTGAGCTGTGAGAAGGCCGCGCTTGAAGCACTGGCCGATGCATTGCCGAACCGTCGCCGACCGCAATGGGTCGAAGAACTGGCCAAGGCTCGCAAGGCGTTCGAAGCGGAGAACGAGGAGTACTACCAACTCGGGCTTAAATACAGCAAGGATACAAAGCTGCTGCATCCGGCCGTGATCGGTCGTGAGTTGAGCGATTTCTTGTACGCGAAGGATTTGCCGAAGGAACAAACAACCATCGCAATGGGCGGCTACGGCATTGCTCGCTATGTGCGTCGCTACGCGCGCGCATTCCGTCCCGGACAGATTTGCAACGGCGCTTATCAATACGGCGCGATCGGCCCCGATGTCGCCTATACCTTTGGCACGGCAGTCGCCGTGCAGAACGGTGTTGGACCGCAAAAAGCTTACAAAGGCGCGCCGGTGATCGGCGTGACCGGCGATGCAGGCTTCGCGTACTCGGGCATGGAGCTCGAGACCTTCAGCAAATACAAAGTGCCCGCGGTCATCATTCTGTACAACAACAACGCGTGGGGCGTCTACACGTCCGGCCGGTCACCTCGTGCGATGCACATGTATCTGTTCCAAGAAAACCTGCGCTACGACAAGGTGGCGGAAGGCTTGGGCGCTCGTGGTGAATACGTCACGACGCCGGAAGAATTCCGTGCCGCGCTCGTACGCAGCTATGATATCGCCGCCAAGCAGGGCGTGACGACGCTGCTCAACTGCCAAGCAAAGAAAGAGTTCTGGAGCCAAGGGACCTATCCGCCCGGTATGGTTCGCAATGTCGAACCCGGCTGCATGTCGTACAACCATTAGCCGATCTCAATGCCGAGCAAAGCCGTTAAGCGTGCTCGGCCTCGAGCATCGGTAGGTTCGATCGAGGCCGTCACGGAGCAATTACGCGCGTATGCAACGCGCGGCGTGTTCCGCGAATTCACGGTGAAAGAATCGCGGCAGGCAGCCGAGTATCGAATCAACTGGCTGACGCCGAGACCGCTGCGCGTCCGATTCGACGCGAAGTCGAGCTTGCTGACGCTTGTGGATCTGCTCCCCGACATCTCACCGCGATCGCCAATGGACCTAGCGCTCCGCGTATTCGTCGCGGGTCGGTTCAGCACCAAGTTGCCTGAGCATCGGCGCATTTCGAAACAACTCGTCCGCAAGTTGGTGGTCGTCAACAGCAATCGAAAGACATCCTTGCGGCTTACCCTAAATAAGAAAGACACTGGTGCAGGCGCGCGCCAAGCGCTGCTCTTGATCAGCGAGATTTTCCAGAACTTTCTCGCCGGGCCCTATCACGAGTACATGGTGCGCAATTTCGACTTGCGCGAAGATTGAGCCTATCTTTCTATCGTCACGACTGTTCGAGGAAGGACATGCAGCGCAACAAACAGTCCGAGCCGCAATTCGTATTGAGCTGCGGACGTGAACAATTGCCCCTCGCAAGTGTGCTCGCGAATGGCCGGCCAGTCGCAAACGGTCACGAGCTGGCTCATGTGGTTCAGCAGCGTCACTGCGAGTTAGTACTGGCCTTCATTGCCGCAAGCGGCTCGCAAGCAATCAGCCCTTTTAGAACAGCCGACGGTTTGAAAGCCGAGGCCGCGATCATCGATTCCAAGAGTCCGGGCGTGCGGATTTCGTTGACGAAATTCAAAGACTCGGCGGGTGGTGGCACCGCCGCGCATTATTTTCCAGGGAATACCAAATACACCACGGTGAAGCTGTCGCGGTGATAAGCCGATCCCGCTTCGAACCGTGCGCTGCCCTTGAAATCAATGAGGTCCCCCATATCTCTGTCCGGCCTGCATAACAACAAAGGCCTATCCGAATGGACTTCCTACTTCGTTTCTCCGCGATCCTCGGCGGGGTTCTATTCATCTGGTTTTTGATCTGGGCTGCTGTTCGGGCAGTTCGGTGGGCCAAGCGGAAATCGATGGCGACAGATCTTCTGGGCCTCGGGATAGGAATTCCGGCTGCAGGTGTCAACCCACAGCCGCCTCCACAGCTCTATCTAGAAGAAATGAGCGAAGAGATTCAAGGCAGGAAAAGCTCGGATACAGCGGGTCCCGACAAGTAAATGATCGGCGCTGGCGCGTTCGTGTAAACGTACCCCTGCCCTGCTAGCATCCGCTACCGAGTCAAACTCGACTTAGGAGTACGCCCATGACGAACGCCTTTACGAAGACAGTGTTGCAAGCGTCGGCAGTAATGGTGGTGTTGAGCCCCATCGCAGCGCTCTCACAAGATTCGAAATCGAAGCCGACTTCGGCCACGTACATCACCAAGGAAGAAGTCGATATCGTGAACGCGACATCCGGCACCGATCGCGAGATCAAAGTCGTAGATATCGGCCACGAGAACTTTGCTGTCGGCGTTGTTCATCGCGGCAAGACAGTGAATGGTGCTGCCGTTCGACCTGCCAACGCCGCACCAGCCGCGAGCGCTTCAGCGCCGGCTCGCACGCCTACGCCTTGCGGACGCCAGATGGCCACGGCTCCCGCGAATGGTACGGCTGGCGGCATCACGCACGATTCGCAAACTGAAGGCTATTACATCGTCTCGGGCGGCGGCACGATGTTTACAGATGGCTACATCGTCAACGGTCGTCACAACCCATCTCCGGATTTGAACGGCCCGACGTGCAGCGGGATGGCGTATGACGTCGTCAAGAAAGTCGTGAAGCCAGGGGACATCGTGATCGTGCCCGCCGGCGTTGTGCACGGTTGGCTGGACGTCCCGGATCATGTGGACTATTTAAGCTTCCGTCCGTCGCCAGGGATTCTGACTTCGGGGTGGACGCATCCTTCGCTGAAGAAATAGGGAAGCGCGATTTTGTGAACATCAACCTCCCCCTGCGATAGGGGGAGGTGATTGAAGACGATTGTAGAGAGGTTACTTCCCGCCCAACTGCGACACGATGAAGTCTTCGGCCTTCTGCAAACCTTCTGGCGCCGGCCAGTGCGTTGTGCCTGTCACCGTTTCTAACTTCGAGTCGTAGCCCGCCGCTTTCAATCCGTCTTGAAACGCTTGAATGCGATCGGCCTTCACGGTTGGATCGGCATCGTTATGAACGATCAGCACTTTAGCGGCCGATCCCTTCGCTTCCTTCTCGCACAAAGTGGAGTTGAGAATGCCGGCCAACGACACGATGGCTTTCACGTCCGGTGTCGAGCAAGAGCCTGCATCGAACGCCACACCACCGCCTTGACTGAATCCCACGACAACGATGTCTTGTGGCTTCACCTTCAAACCCTCAGAGGCGGTCTTCACAGTCTTCAGCGCCAATTCTTTCGCAGCGCCCTTTGTGTTATTCGTGTCTTCACCACGTAGCACATACCACGACTTACCTTGCCCAACATCCATCGGGCCATCGTTGAAAACAAATGCTGCATCGGGCAATCGCTTGGCAAGCGCCTCAGCGACCGGCTTCATCGCTTCGCCTTTTTGCGTATAGCCGTGGAAGAAAATCACAAGCTGCTTCGGCGCTTTACCCGAGGCTGGATCCATCCCTTGATACCCGAGGCTAGCAACAGTCGGACCCGCGGCATGAGCGGCGCCCGCGATAGCGAATGAAAGTGCAAGTGCTAGACCGATTTGGCGTTTCATGACCGACCCCTGTTGGATGGAAGTTTGGTTTTGGAAGGAGCGTTCTAGCGTAGAAGATGGGGTGGGCCAAGTGAAGTATTGTGATTCTGCATTGCGGCACCAGCGTAGCACGCGCTCGTGAACTTCGAATTGTCGGGTCCGCCCAGTCCGACCATTGCGGCGTGAAAATCGATGGAACCGTCGGTCAGCGGCTCTTTCCAATCTCTGCAAGCAGCTCCAATTGCACTTCTTGGATCGCCACCAATCGATCCCATTGGTGCGACAGCAAATGATCCATTTTCTCGTGTAGATGTCGGATCTCCAATTCCGCTTTGAGATTGATCTGGTAGTCGTGCTCAGAGCGCAGCCTGTCCTTAGACTCCTGCCGGTTCTGGCTCATCATGATGACCGGCGCTTGGATGGCCGCCAGGCACGACAGCAGCAGGTTGAGCAGAATAAATGGATAGGGATCCGCTGGCCTCCAGAACAGGACCACCGAGTTTATCGCGATCCACAGCAGTACGAATGATCCGAAGGCGATTAGGAACCACCAGCTGCCACCGAACGTTGCAATGCGATCAGCGAGTCGCTCACCGAGGGTCCACTCTCCTTCGACTGCTCCGTCCACGTTTTTGGCAAGGAGTTCGTGGTCGTGCATGCTCGTCAGTACTTCCTTCTCTAGCGACGTGAGCTCTCCTTTTTCAGATACAAGCAGAGAGTGCACGTAGCGAGAACGGTACTTGTTGAGATCAGCGCGGCAAATTTTGCTCTCGCCGGAGCAACCGGGATGATCCTGCCTGATCTCGTCGACAACCAGTTCGCGAATAGCGACGATGGGAATCAAGTCTTGCGGCTCGAATCGTTTTTTACAATCGAGGCATGGTTGCAACGATGACTTTGGAATTGACATTGCGCGCCTCTGATACCTACGTCGAAGCAACCATTAGACCGCCCTTCTCGGCCTTCCACAACGACTTATTCCGGCCACGTAAAAAGCGGAATTCCGTTGATGGCAACACCCCTGTCGCATGGCGACTATTTGCGTTGCTTCTAGTAGCCTCGGCAACTTACGACTCCTGCCTTGGCTATGAGTCCGCAGACCGAGGTCCGCCTTTCAAACGTAGTGCATTCGTGATGACCGAAACAGAAGACAGGCTCATTGCGAGTGCGGCGATCATCGGGCTCAATAGCCAGCCAGTCATCGGATAGAACACACCCGCAGCGAGCGGAATCCCAAGAGCGTTGTAGCCGAAGGCGAAGACTAAGTTCTGCCGTATGTTGCGCACGGTGGCTCGACTGAGTTCTCGGGCGCGAACGATGCCGCGTAGATCGCCTTTCACGAGCGTGACCTGCGCGCTTTCCATCGCGACATCAGCGCCGGTTCCCATTGCGATTCCCACATCGGCTTTTGCTAACGCGGGTGCGTCGTTAATTCCATCACCCGCCATCGCGACTATTCTGCCTTGAGCTTGCAGCCGCGCGACCACATCAGCCTTGTCCTTTGGTTGTACCTCGGCAATCACTTCATCGATCGGCAACTGCGAAGCGACTGCTTCCGCCGTCACGCGATTGTCCCCCGTCAGCATCACGATTCTAAGTCCGTCTTTCTTGAGCGCGTTGAGCGCCTCTCGCGTCGTGTCCTTGATTGGATCACCGACAGCAATCGCACCTGCCAGCTTTCCATCTACGCCGAGAAACACGACAGTGCGTCCTTCGCGAGCAAGTTGATCGGCTTCCTGAGCAAGCACATCGATCGTCACCTGATTCGCTGACATCAGCACTTTGTTGCCGAGTGCTAATCTGCGCCCGTCGGCTTCGCCTTGCACTCCCTGTCCGGTAATGGATGCGAAATTCTGGACGACGGCCGGCGTTGCGCGGCGCGTTTCGGCGCCCGCGACCACTGCGCGTGCAAGCGGATGTTCGCTCGCGCGATCGAGTCCCGCCGCCCAACTCAGCACTTCTGTTTCCGAAAAGCCGTTGACAGCCAGTACTCGATCGAAGGTTGGGCGACCCAAAGTAATGGTTCCGGTTTTGTCCGCAATGAGCGTATCCACTTCCCGCAGATTTTCGATTGCGCGGGCATCTCTGAATAGCACGCCTATCGTCGCGCCGCGCCCGCTGGCAACCATGATGGATATCGGTGTGGCAAGTCCAAGTGCACAGGGACACGCAATGATGAGTACGGCGACCGCGCTCACCAACGCATAAGCCAGTCTTGGCTCTGGCCCGAACACCCACCACGTGACAAACGTGGCAAGCGCGATCCCGATGACTGCGGGCACGAACCAGGCGGCAACCTTATCGGCCAGTCGCTGCAGCGGCGCGCGCGAGCGCTGCGCCTGCGCGACCATCGCCACGATCTGCGAGAGCAAACTGTCGGCGCCCACGCTTTGTGCTTCGATAATCAAAGAGCCGGTTTGATTGACCGTCGCGCCGATGACGCGATCGCCTTTGGATTTTTCCACCGGCATCGGTTCGCCCGTTAGCATCGATTCATCGACGCTGGAATGCCCATCGACAACTCGGCCATCCACAGGCACCTTTTCACCTGGCCGCACGCGTAGACGATCGCCGACGCGAACTTGATCGAGAGGCACGTCTTCCTCCGCCCCGCCCGCGCCAACTCGTGTCGCGCTTTTCGGCGCGAGCCCGAGCAGTTCACGAATTGCCGCGCCCGTTCGGCCGCGTGCGCGAAGTTCGAGCCATTCCCCAAGCAGGACGAGCGCAACAATCGCGCTCGCAACTTCGAAATACACGCCCACGATGCCGCGCGAATCGCGCATTTCGGCGGGGAATGAGGACGGCAAGAGCGTTGCAGTCACACTGTATGAAAACGCTACGATGACGCCGAGCCCGATCAGCGTATACATATTGGGCGAGCGATTGCGCACGCCGATCCATCCGCGCCGGTAATAGTCTAGCGCCGCCCACAGAACGACCGGCAGTGTCAGCGCGATCTCCGTCCAACGCAGCGCCATCGCCAGTTTGCCTGTGACATGAAGATCGATGAGATGCGGCAGCATCGCAATCAAGACGGCCGGCGCACTGAGCGTGAGTGCAATCCAGAACTTCTTTTGAACGACCTTGAGTTCGCTATCGTCTTCGTGCGCGCTCGGTATTTCCGGCTCGAGCGCCATGCCGCATTTCGGACAACTACCTGGCCCCATCTGGCGCACCTCCGGATGCATAGGGCACGTATAGATCGACTTCGATGCGTGAGGATTGATCGCCGCAGGCTCCTTTGGCGCGTCGCCGACATCTGTGGGGCTCGGGACGTAACGAGTTGGGTCGGCCACAAACTTCGCGCGGCATCCCGAACTGCAAAAGCAATATTGTTGGCCGGTATGTTCGGCCGTGTGCGGCGAACTGCGCGACACGGTCATTCCACACACTGGGTCGATCACTGTGTGTGAGGTGGAACCATGCTCATGTTGATGCCGATGTTTTGGTGTCGATGGATTTTGTGCGGACACTGAAGGACTCCCGTAAACCTGATCCAATAGTGCACCTTCCCACCGTGGTAAGGTCAATGGCGTCCCCGGCCCCGGGCACCTATCTATCGTTGCCTTGCATTTGCCTTGTCGCTGGTCATGCCGTGACCCGCATCGCGGTAGTCATCGTGACATGCTTCGCAACTGGCGACGATTCGACCGTTGGCGTCGATCAGTGCGGCAACATTTCGCGCCTTCGCTGCCCGCGCGGCGGTTGTGGCTTCTGCACGCAATGTTGTCGCGAATGTTATCCAGGCGACCGTCGCTTGCGGAAGCGACGACAGCGCAGTCGCCGCGTCTGCAAGCGCCTTCGCACTGGTTTCCAATTGCAGCCACTCGCTGTCCTTCCCCGGCGCTTTCGATTCGGCAGTAAACAACGCGTCCGACGATGGAGTGATGATGCGAACATGGAGATCGCGCACTACAGCGTTCGCTGCGGTTTTCTGCTGCGCTGCGGCCGTGGCGGCAATCAACATTGCGAAGCTAATAGCCCGAACGCGCATATGAAGATTTCGGAACAGAACGGTTAGGCGGGCACTAATTCGAATCCGAAGTAACGAGTTTCGATGTCATCCTATAATAGTGGAACTACAGCTGGCAGAACTCGTCGCTGACAAATAATCATGGCCGTGACTAACTCATCGAAGCCGGAGCACTACGCCGAAATTTTCAAAGCGTTTCTGATTTTGGGTTGCACTTCCTTCGGCGGACCCATTGCTCACCTGGGATACTTTCGCCACGAATTTGTTGAGCGGCGTCGCTGGCTCAGCGAGGCCGCCTACGCCGACCTTGTCGCGCTCTGTCAGTTTTTGCCCGGACCTGCTAGCAGCCAAGTCGGCATGGCGTTGGGCATTCATCGCGCTGGATTGCCCGGCGCGGTGATCGCATGGTTCGCGTTTACTGCGCCGTCCGCCATTCTCATGGTGGTCTTCGCATTCTGGGCCGGCCATATCGGCGATCTTCGCGAGGCTGCCTGGCTGCACGGACTCAAGCTCACGGCAGTAGTCATCGTCGCTCAAGCTGTTTGGAGCATGGGCAAGTCCTTCTGTGTCGGGCTGCCGCGATTGTCGATCGGCTTCGCCGCTGCCGTCATTTGCTTGTCACTATCAACCGCGTGGACTCAGATTCTCGCGATTGCTTTGGGCGCGCTTGCCGGCCTGTTTCTCCCGGTGCGCAACGAACAGGAGTCGACACTTTCCGGATCCTTTGCCGCATATGGTCGGGCTTGGGCGATTGCTGCGCTCGCTGCATTTGGAACTTTGTTGGCGGGTCTGCCGATCTTGGCCGCGAATCTCGACTCCCACTCGATTGCCCTGTTCGACAGTTTTTATCGATCCGGCTCACTGGTGTTCGGCGGCGGACATGTCGTGTTGCCGCTCTTACAACAAGAAGTTGTGTCGCCCGGTTGGTTGTCTGACGACAGTTTTCTTGCCGGCTATGGCGCCGCGCAAGCCATGCCGGGACCGTTATTCACGTTCGCCGCCTACCTGGGCGCGACGATGTCGATGTCACCGAGCGGTGTAGTCGGCGCGCTACTGTGTACAGTTGCAATCTTTTTCCCATCGTTCCTGTTGGTGGTGGGCGCGCTTCCCTTCTGGCATCACATGAGCGATCAACCCCGTATGCGTGCAGCACTTCAAGGGATCAACGCGGCCGTCGTCGGAATCTTGTTGGCGGCGCTGTACGACCCGGTGATCACCGGCTCTGTATACAACGCAGGCGATGTATTGATTTCAATCAGCGCGTTGGCACTCTTGCTTGCCTTCAAACTTCCTAGCTGGATAATTGTGCTTCTATGTACCGCTGCAGCGGTGGGCGCGAGCTACCGCTGACGGTCGTCTGGAACATCTGTATCCGGCCTCGCTGTTGACCCTGACACGGCCCCGCGCTACCGTCACCAGCATGGAATCAAAGCTTGCAAACTACGCCGAGCAACAGTTGATTGAAGCCGCCAGACGCATGACCCGCGAGCAGCGTTTACGGGCATTCATGGAGCACAGCAAACGAATGGTTCAGTTGCAGCGCGCCGGGAAGGCAGCGCGTGACGAGTCGACTGCGGTCTTGAGTCCAAGCGATATTCCGGGCAAGCCATGAGCGTCGGGGGCTCAGGCCAATCCACGGATTTACTGTTTGAAGTTGTTCGTGCTCTGAATGCGCGGGGCATTCAGTACGCGGTCATCGGTGCGGTAGCCGTATCGGTTCACGGCGTCGTGCGCGCTAGCGTCGACGCCGATGCATTGGTGTCGGTCGCATTGAGCGAACTGCGCGTGCTCGCAAATGAGCTGACCGCACAGGGATTAACCACCGAGCTGCGCCAAGGCGATGACTTCGATCCAATACCAGCAATGTTAATCGTGACCGATCGTTACGAGAATCGCGTAGATCTGTTGATGGGTCTCCGCGGTCTTGACGTCGACGTATACCAACGGGCAATCGACGTTCAGTTGCCCGAGTACGCTCACGCACTTCGCATTGCCGGCAAGGAAGACGTAATTGCAATGAAACTCTTTGCCGGCGGTCCGGTTGATCTACTTGATGCAAAGCGATTGCTTGCCGTCGCGGGCAGCGCGCTGGACACCGAGCTCTTGCGTCGTCTGGTTTTTCGGTATGGCAAGGATGCGGTGGCGCACGGCGAGAAATTGCTGAGCGATAAGCCGAGCGGCGCATCATCGGGCGGGTAAGTCTGGGTTAGACTTTACAAGACCAGCGTCGCCACGCTATGACCGTCAGCCAACTATAGACTAGCGCGCGCTTAACAACTCCTTCACCCTCGCCTCCATCTTCGGCAAATCCGCCTCGCCCTGAAATCGCGCGATCACAAGGCCTTGTGCGTCGATTAAATAACTCAACGGTAATCCGAGCACGCCACCGAATTGCTCTGCGAATTTGGCGTCGCCCATGACGATGGGGTACGACACCGGATACTGCGTCAGAAATCTCTTTACTTCGGTCGCATCGTCGTCCATCGACACGCCGATCACTTTCAGGCCCTTGGCTTGCAGGTCCTTCTGCCACTTAGAGAAGACGGGCATTTCTTCACGGCACGGCGCGCACCAAGTGGCCCAGAAGTTTAGCAGCACCACCTTGCCGCGTTGATCGGCGAGGCGGACTTGCTTGCCCTGCAAATCCGCGCGCGTAAAGTCAGGCGCGACGTCGCCGACTTTCATTGCCGACGACACGCCGCACAACAGCGACAGCAGCGCCGCGATAAGAATCCTTGAACGCACGTTCATCATTGCTTGGCGGTCGGATAGCCCTTATCCACCCAATCTGTGCCGAAGTCGTCGTTGATGATCATCGCTTTGATATGAGTAAATCCGAGCTCAACCAACGCGTCATACGCTGCAGCCATGTTGGGGCAGCGAGTCCACGGACAGCAGCCGCAGTAGATCAGGATCGGAGAATTCTTGGGAAGCTTGGCGACGCGATCGCGAAGCACTTGCAAACCCGCGCCCGTGTTGCCGGGACCGGCGTACTCCGAGCCGGGGATATGCGCCTGATCGAACATCGTCTTGAAGCCCACTTGCAGCATAAGTGTCTTTGCTGCCGATCCGTTTTTCACTTGTGCGGCCACCTCGGCCGGCTGCACGAGTTTGTCAGCGGGAATCGACGCGGCGGGCTTAGCGGCCAGTGCGAGGTTTGCCGCCACCAGCATCATGCAAGTAGATAAGAACGAGGCAATGAACCGTTGCGGTTGAAACCGTGTGTGCATCATGGAAGCGGTCCTCGTTAACGAAGGGATGTCATTGTGTGCGTCGAGTATGCGCTCTGCGCGTCCAAGTTGCGCCCGAGCTCAGAGGGCGGCCAGACCGACTAGGTCGGCCAACGCTTCGATTCCCTTTGATCTGATCGCGCGCGGTACGAAAGCGCGCGCATTTCTTCAGCGGGCAAGACCTTTGGCTACGCGCCGAATTGGCGACACACAAAAACAAAATACGCTTCACTTGCTCTTCCTCACTGCATCCGCAACTCCTGCTCGCTTGATCTCAGAAGTGCGGAATTGCCCCTGCAACGAAGTAGCGCGTTGCAGGTTCGAGTCGTCATGACGCCTTTCTCTTCGATTTCGCCGAGGTCTTTTCCGCGGTTTCGAATGCCGGCTTGCAACTGCCGGCGCGGTCATCCGCCAGGCTGCAGCACTTATCGGTGAGAAACCCAATCACGGCGTTCATCTGTCCGAAGTTCACGCTGTAGTACAAAAATCGGCCATCTCGCCGGGCGGTGACGAGCTTGGCTCGGCTCAACTCTTTCAAATGAAACGACAATGTGGGCGCCGGCACCCCCAGCTTCTCCGCCAGTTCACCTGGCGTAAACCCTTCCGGCCCGCGCTTCACTAACAGGCGAAAGACCGCCAATCGCGACTCTTGCGCTAAGGCGAACAAGGAACCGATCACATCTTCAGATTTCATAGTTTCAATTTTATGAAACTATGGATATATTGCAAGCCCCAGGTTTAAAGACCGATGAAGCGGTCAGGTCTTGCGGCAGTGGCTACGACCGAGCAAGCACTCGTTCAAGAAATGAATCGGCGTTGTCAGTGCGCCGGCACCGACGTCGCGGCGCTGCATGCGTGGCTGGATGCGGATCTTAAGCAACGCGGCCACGACGAGCCCATTGTAGGCACGCATCCGCATCTATTCTCCGAGCTGCCCGTGTTCATCTCGAACACTCATGCCTCGCAGATGGGCTGCGCGATCGCGGCCATCGAATCAGTCATCCAACTCCCCGCTTATCAAGAAGCCGCACTGGCTCGCGCGCCGACCATTGCACGCCACGCGCGGCCGGCTCGCGGCGTTTTTCTAGGCTACGACTTTCATCTCACGGACGACGGGCCCAAGCTCATCGAGATCAATACCAATGCCGGCGGCGCGCTGCTCAACGTGGCGATGATGCGGGCGCAACAGGCGTGTTGCGTGGAAGTCGCCGATCATTTGCGCCGGCATGCCGATGCGACTGCTTTGGAGGAGTCGCTTTTTGGAATGTTCATGACCGAGTGGCATCGATCGCGAGAAGGAGTCGGTGCCAGGTCGTTGCCGGAATGCATTGGAATCGTCGATGACGCGCCGGGCGGGCAATATCTCTATCCAGAGTTTCTATTGTTTCGACAACTCTTCGAATCGCGCGGCGTACATGCCGTGATTGCTTCCGCCAGTCAATTGCGCTACGCACGGGGTGCGCTATGGTTTGGCGAGCAGCGGATCGACATGATCTACAACCGGCTAACCGATTTTTACTTGGCGCAGTCCGAACACGCGGTCCTCGCGCAAGCCTATGCGGACGATGCTGCGGTGCTCACGCCGCATCCGCATGGCCACGCGCTTTACGCCAACAAACACAATCTAAGCCTGTTGAGCGATGAGCATGAACTGACCGCGATGGGCGTCGACCCAAATGTGCAAGAAACCCTCTTGCAAACCGTGCCGCACACGATGGCCGTCAGCTCCAAAACAGGCGAGCAATGGTGGCAGGATCGCAAGCAGTGGTTTTTCAAGCCTGCCAGCGGATTTGGAAGCCGCGGCACTTATCGCGGCGACAAAATCACGCGCAGGGCATTCGCCGACGTGCTGCAGGGCGACTACATCGCACAGCAGTGCGTGCCGCCGGGCGAGCGATGGATCGGGAGCGGGAGCGACGAACGCGCATTGAAGTTCGACGTTCGCAACTACGTCTATGCGGGTGACATCCAGCTAATGACCGCGCGGTTGTATCAAGGTCAAACCACCAATTTCCGCACGCAAGGCGGTGGCTTCGCGCCCATCTATCGGATGAACCAAGGTGCAACCGAGTGCGCAACGCGGGGCGAATGCGGCGGAAGTGAGTCACCCTGCTGACCGCCTCTAGCGCCGAAATCTCGATTTCAATTCGTTAGCAACAATGGCCGTTTTAGGTGCCCTTCGTACGTCCAAGGCTGGGGTAAGCCGTTACTTCCTCTTAAGCGCAAGAGGCTTCCGAATACGCGAGCCCTCCTTCTCTTCGCGTGGATGCATGGACGCCTCGCGGGAATGAACGGACCTGGAGTCATTTGCCGTACTCGAGCCCATCGTCGACGGGTTCCGCAACTATCAGGAGTCTCGTTTCACTCAAGTTGCCGCGATGCCAACTCCGGATCAACAGTGCGCGTACTTCCAAAAATGACGATTGTGTGATCGATGCCGTGTTCGGACAACCTGGTTTCGGGCTTCAGATATTCGAGCTGCAGACGCAAGCCACGCATAGAGTCTTCGGCCAGGAACTGAATGTCCTCTTCCGCTAATGTGTACGATGGACCACCGTCAATCGCAATTGCTACGCCCGTAGCGGGCGGCAGTCTGTTGGCATCGTTCATACTTGAGTTGTCAGCGATTACTTGGATCCAGCATTGCGGCAGGAGCATTAGACGCGCTCACACGCATCCAATCCATTGGCAGACATTGTGCTGAATGCGCACCCACATTGAATGCGGGGCTCCCGAACCCGATTGTGGAGATCGCGTAAGGGCTAGGGGTTGGCGCTGGCGAGATCTTGAATGGCGGCCAGCAGCTCGCTGGTATCGACAGGTTTCCCCAGAAACTTACAAAGCAGAATCGGCTCTTTCAGCATGCGCAGCACCGACGGCATGTCGCCGCTAGCCACGACCGCTGGAATCATCATCTGCAACTTCTCGCGAACGTTACGAATCACATCGAGGCCGGTGTTGTTGGCGTCCAGATGAAAATCGACAATGAGTATTTCATCGCCGCGCGGATTAGATAAGAGACGGAGTGCATCGGCGGCGGCTCCGCCACTCACCACATCGAAGCCTTCCAACCCTAGGAACAATTCCATTGCGCGCCGCACACCGTCATTGTCTTCGATCAACACCAAACGCGGTCGCAGTGTGCCCGGTTTGGGCGGCTCAGGTGCCTCAACGTCTTTGAGCGCATCATTGGCGGTATCCGCAATCAGCATCGTACCGGGCACGCGAATCTGCACCTGCGTGCCGCGACCGACTTGCGATGTAATCTTGATCGAGAAGCCGAGCACGCGCGCAACTTCTCGCACAATGGCAAGGCCCAGACCCACGCCCGCTCGGCGTTCGCCGTGGATATCGACTTGATAGTATTCGTCGAAAATTCTCGCGATCTTGTCCTCTGGAATTCCGATGCCGCTATCCGCGACTTCGAGCAGCAGTTCATCGTCCTTGATTAGACAGCGAAGCTTGATGCTGCCTGCATCCGTGTATTTGACCGCATTACCCAGAATGTTTTCGAGTAATTGCCGCAGCAGAACTCGGTCGGTTTGGAGCGTTGCTCGCGTGAGCTCGACTTCGAGAGTCAGGCCTCTGGCCCGCGTCAACGGTTCGAATTCGGAACGCAGGTTCGCATACAAATCGGCGATGCGGACGGTCTCTTGCTTCGGCTCGATAGCGCCGGATTCGAGCCGACTGATATCCAGCAACCCGTTCAACAATCGCGCCATGCCGTCGATTGCTTCGCTTTGTCCAGCGAGCAATGCGTTGATCTCGCCATCCGGTGTGAGCTTGAGCATCGACGCATTCAACAGCCGAATCGTTTGCAACGGTTGGCGCAAATCATGACTGGCTGTCGCCAGAAACCGGCTCTTGGCGCGGTTTGCTCGATCCGCTTCCTCGCGCGCAGCGACCAACGCTTGACTGATTTGGTGGCTCTCTGTGATATCGCGAACCGCCGCGGCCACATACTTCCGATCGTCTACATGAAATGGCGAGAGCCGAATACCCGCCGGAAACTCGATCCCGTCTGCGCGGCGTGCGGTCAGATCGGCAATTCGGACGCCCATTTCGCGATTAGTCGGATTGCCCATGTAGGCGGCCACGTGATCGGCGTGGCGGGTGTGCATTCGCTCCGGGATCAATACTTCGAGTGCCTTGCCCAGCAAGTCGGACGCTGGGTAACGGAAAAGCTCGACAGCTGTTTCGTTGACGTAGCAGATCTCACGACGCTCATTGATGACGATCAAGGCGTCCGGCGAAAAATGCAGCAAGTGCTCCGTAATTTGCGCAGTTTTATCCATGGAGAGCTACCGACGTTTCACCGGCAAATCCTATTCAGCTGGACGGTTTATGGGCAATCAAACGATTTGGCGTACGTGCCTGTCCAGACGCCAACTGGACAACCATACGCTTTTCCCGCGACTTGGCGCCAATCTCTAGGGACGGGGCGCAACCCTTTGCGGCAATTCGCAGATGCTTCCCAAGTCGAAAACGGGCATTCTCTAAACTCTTAACCGTTGCAGGCCACCCGCGTCCGCAATGGCTATGCCAAGGGTTCTCGCTGCTTTTGTGACTCAAGATGGATGACACCAAGCCCCAAAATGCGGCCGGGCCCGCAGCCGAACGCGATCTTCCGCCGATCTTCGAGCAATTGTTAACCATTGCGCGCACCTCTGCGCTTGAGGAAATGGCGAGTGGCTTTGCTCATGAACTCAATCAACCGCTGGGGGCGATTGCCGCCTTCGCGCAGGCCGGACACCGGATGCTCGCGCGGCCCGAACCGATGGTCGCAGCGGCGACCGATGTCATGCAACAGATTAATAAAGAAGCGCTCGGCGCCGGCGAAGGCATCAAGCGCATTCGCCGATTATTCAATCGAGAGGCCGCGAAAATGACGCGCACCTCTATTGGCGATTTGCTGAACGAGCTTGCGCCACTCTTGCGAGTCCTGGGAACTCGCACCGGAGTACAAATGGAACTCGACATCGCCTCCGGCATTCCGGACGTACTGATCGACCGGCTGAGGATTCAGCACGTGCTGTTTACGCTGGTGCAGAATGCATTTGAAGCAAGTCGAAGCATTGCATCTACGTCTGTCGTTAAGATATCGGCCGCCAGTGACCGCTATTCGGTCGAAGTGGCCGTGACGGATCATGGCTCCGGCGTATCGCTCGAAGTCGGCGAGCAACTCTTTCGCCCGTTCTTCACGACCAAACCACACGGAACGGGCTTGGGATTGGCTTCGAGCAGAGCAATCGTTGAAATGCACGACGGCACGATCGGTTATAAGTCGACGCCGGAAGCGACTCGATTTTGGTTTAGCTTGCCCGCTTATAATGACGCCTCGTGATGCGCCGACCCGCGCGCAAATTTAAGGAGTGCCAGTGAGCGCAAAAGAAGCAAAAGACTCCGCTGTCATTTATGTACTGGACGACGACGAAGGCATGCGGCGCGCAGTTAGCACGCTGTTATCGACAATCGGCCATCGCGTCCTCCCATTCGGCAAGCCCTCCGAATTCCTGGCCAAACACGATCCGACGCAGCACGGCTGCGTCGTGCTCGATATCCGCATGCCGGAGATGAGCGGCTTGGAAGTGCAGCAGCACCTCAACAAGCAAGGCTCGATGCTGCCGGTCATTTTTATTACCGGTCACGGCGATGTGCCGATGGCGGTGCAGGCCATGAAGGAAGGTGCTTTCGATTTTATTCAAAAGCCTTTCCGCGATCAGGAATTGATCGATCGCATCAATCACGCCCTGCAACAGGACGCCGAGCTTCGTAAGCAAGTCATGCAGCGCGCAGACATGAAGCAGCGCTTCGATTCTTTGACACAGCGCGAGCATCAGGTGCTGGAGATGGTGGTCGATGGGCGTGCCAACAAAGTCATCGCCATCGATCTCTCCCTGAGCGAGCGAACCGTTGAAATTCACCGTGCCAATGTGATGGAGAAGATGGGCGCGCGCTCGGTCGCCCATTTGGTGAAAATGCACTTGATGCTGGCAGGCAACGCCTAAATCCGCCCAGCGCGGCGGCGGCCGCCGCTAGTGCCTTGCCCTAATCCGGCACGCGGAAGCCCGGATTTCCTGAAAACTAGATTGCTCGACAATAGGTACGTCCCGGGGCAAATCCCGGGAGTTCTTAAGTCCGATCCGAGCACCGCCATGCAGACACCTTTGCAAATCACCTTCCGTCATATGAGTCATTCGAGCGCCTTGGAAGCCGCCATTCGCGAGCTAACAGGCCGGCTCGATAAGTATCACGACCGTATCATCGGCTGCCACGTTGTCGTGGACGGCTCGCCCGCGCAAGGCAAGCATCAGAGTAAACAGGCAAGCGGTCATGGCCACTACTCTGTGCACATTGAAGTCACTGTGCCGGGTGGCGCGATTAATGCGACCAATTCGCCACCCAAGCACCATGAGATAGTCGATGCCTATGGCGCGTTGCGCGAAGCGTTCGAAAACGCGAAGCGACAGCTGCTGGATTTCGCAGCCGCTCACTGAAGGAGCGGCAACCTCGGAGCATTCGTTATTGGTTGAGCGTCATCGCCGCAAGGGCTATTCGGTTGTGCGGATCAATGGCGCATGAGCCATGCCGAAGTTGGCGCATGGATGCGCCGGGCGCGCAGGCTACCCTATTGCGGCGAACTTGAAGCGACTTGCGCTGCGGTAGATGCTTCGCGATGTAGCCAGTAGGCGGCCCAAATGCTGATAGCGATCAAGAGCAACCCGCCGATGAGAATCGAACCGACACTGCTTTCGACGAGTCCCTCACTCAAGTACACGGTGGCGGCTGCGTAGGGAAGTTCGGCGATAGACAAGGCGAGGAGATATTTCTTGAATGGATACCGGGCGATTCCGAGCAGATACCCTGGGATCTCCGAAGGTAAAGCCAGTTGAAAGAGCAGCACGAGTCCGAAAGAAATATCGGCATGGATTCGCGCTTCGAATTTCTTCATGATCGCATCCGATACCGCCCATTTGAGCACCGGCCGGCCGAACGCCGATCCCGCCGCGTAGCTGAGTATCCCTCCCACGATCCACCCAATCCACAGCATCGCCAAGGTCATAGGCGCGCCCCAGGTATATACCGCGATAGGCACGATGATCGCGATCGATACGAACGCAAGCATGGCGGAGAATGCGGCACACAGCACGAACAGCATTGCGCCGACGTTGGGATATTGTTCGATGACGACCCGGCTCTCGAACAATATTCGCGTCAAGAACTCATGCGGAACGTTGGATGCGGCCACGCCCGCAATGCCGATACACAAAAGCACCAGCAAGATTCCGCGTCGCCAAATATTGGCGCGATCCGCCAGGCGTCGAATCGTGCTCATTGCAACGTACTCACCGGCCCGAGCCAACTACTACTTGGCAAACCACATAGCCGCGCGGCACTGATTGCTTAGCTCCCAACGCAGAAGCGTCGCTTAACGCATGAACAAAGCGCGCGGAGCGCGCATCCGGATGTCCATCGATAATCAGAATACGTCGCTTCTTCATTGCGATTTCACTGAATAGCACTGAATAGCTAATCGTGGCCAAAGATTTTATTTGGTCGGCGCACTGCCATTCGATCGTTGCAATGACTCGAGGTAATCGACCAATCTGCCGATGACGAGCAGCGTTGCGCGCTCTGCGTCGGGATTGCCGATTTCAGCTCGCGAGAAGCCCTCGCCCCAGATCGGCATCGCTCGGGTGCCGTGCGCGCCGATCAAGAAGCGTCCATCGACGATTTTCTCGATCCGTTCTCGGGAATACGCATTGCCTTGGCTTCGCATGAGAAGCGTGAGATCGGGAACCTCGACGCGAATGAATCCCGCAACGGGTCCATCACCACGTCCCGCCACGCCGTGGCACGATGCGCAGTAGCGCTGAAAGAGCTGAGCACCGGACAGCGTAACGTAGTCGGCCGCGTGTGCGACCGGCGTAGCGAGCACTATCAGCAACGAGCAGACGATTTTCACTCGCGCGGCAATCGACGACATGTTCTTCCCCGCCTCTGCTGCAACACTGAGGCCAGTGTGCGGAAGCGGCTCATCGCTGAGAATGCGGAATAACCGTCGATGTTTGCGGCAATCCCGGAATGAGACCTTGCGTCGCGAGCGAAACGGCACCACGGAGTCGTCGTATGATCCGGACGTCCTCTCAGCCGTAGCGCTCTTCATGTCGTCGCCCCCAAACCCAATCCTAAGCACAGCAGCAAGCTCAGCCATGAACGGCCTGACGCAAGAAGAAGCGTCTCGACGTTTGGCTCTCCACGGCTTAAACGAGCTACCGGGTAATGGCCCGCCGAGCGCCTTGGCCATCGTCAAAGACGTCCTCTTGGAACCAATGTTTATTTTGCTGCTCGCAGCCGCCGTTGTTTACTTGGTCTTGGGCGATACGCGTGAAGCAGTAGTGCTTGCAGTATCGATATTGATCGTCATTGTCATCACTGTTCTGCAAACGCGGCGTACCGAACATGCGCTGGCAAGACTTAGAGATTTGTCGAGCCCGCGGGCACTGGTGATGCGAGATGGGATGGAGCAACGGATTGCCGGACGAGAGGTGGTCGTCGGCGATGTTGTCTTGCTGCGCGAGGGAGATCGCGTTCCTGCGGACGCGATGCTGCAGTCTGCAACCAATCTATGCCTGGACGAATCCATCATCACCGGTGAATCGTTGCCCGCGGAAAGGGAAGCGCGTGTGGCAGTCTATTCCGGCAGCCTTATCGTGCGCGGTTATGGCGCAGCCGAAGTCACGGCTATCGGAGCCAGCACGCAAATCGGCAAGATCGGCGGCGCGCTTGCAACGTTAAAGGACGAGATCACACCCTTGTATCGTGAGGTCCGGCGCGCGGTCCGCGTCGTCGCACTCGTCGCGCTCTTGCTGTGCGCAGTCGTTGCGCTGCTATATGGGTGGTCGCGACAGGACTGGCTCGGCGGTACGCTCGCCGGCATCACGCTCGCGATGGGCGTCTTGCCCGAGGAATTCCCAGTCGTGCTGACCATTTTTCTCGCGATGGGCGCATGGCGAATATCGCGGCGCGGTGTGCTCACTCGGCGTATGCCGGCGATCGAATCGATCGGCGCGGTTACTTTGCTTGCGGTGGATAAGACTGGCACGCTGACGGAAAATCGAATGCGCGTGGCGGTTATCGAAGCGATTGGTCCGTCATCGGTCGCCGATTTGCGAGTGGAGAAGGCAACGCTAAATGCCGCCGTGCAAGGCATTCTCGAAACCGCGTTGGCGGCCAGTGAACGTCAAGCCTTCGACCCCATGGAGAATGCCATTCATGTAGCCGCAGCCGAGCGAATTCCCGAGAGAGCGCGGGCGCTGACGCAAGGCGATCTGGTGCGCGAATACGATCTCACACCGGAACTCCTGGCAGTGACACACGCGTGGCGCCACGACAAGAGTTCCGTTGCAACAATCGCAGTCAAGGGAGCTCCAGAAACCGTTTTCGGTTTGTGCCGCGTCGATCCCGCTACACGTGCTGCGCTTCTCGATCGCGTCAGCGCATACGCGCGTGATGGGTTGCGCGTGCTCGCGGTTGCTGCCGGCGAACATAGCATCGACACGCTGCCGAACACACCGCACGGATTCCAACTCAAGCTGGTCGGCCTTCTCTGTCTCGCCGATCCGATCCGGCCGGAAGTGTCGTCGACGCTGGCCGACTGCGCGAGCGCCGGGATTCGAGTCGTGATGATCACCGGCGATCATCCCGGCACTGGACTCGCCATTGCCAAGCAGGCGGGAATAGAGATTGCGGGCGGCGTCCTGACGGGAGACGAACTGGCTGCAATGTCGGATGAAGCGCTGGCTGAGCACTGCCGTACCGTCAATGTCTACGCACGCACGAAACCGGAGCATAAGCTGCGCCTAGTGCAAGCCTTTAAACGCAACGGCGAAGTAGTCGGCATGACGGGCGATGGAGTCAACGATGCACCGGCGCTCAAAGCCGCTCATATTGGCGTCGCGATGGGACAACGCGGTACGGACGTCGCGCGTGAGGCCGCATCGCTCGTGCTCGTCGACGACAATTTTTCATCCCTCATCGGCGCGGTGCGTCTCGGCAGGCGCATCTACAGCAATATTCGACATGCGATGGGATTCATCATTGCTGTACACATTCCAATTGCCGTCATGGGCTTGCTCCCCGTGCTATTCGGCTGGCCGCTATTTTTCTATCCAATGCATGTTTTGTTTTTGGAGTTCGTGATCGACCCCGCCTGTTCGCTCGCGTTTGAGGCGGACGGGGAAGCAAGCGACATCATGAAACGGCCGCCGCGAGCAGCAACCGATAAATTATTCGGCTCCGAGCTTCTCATGCGCAGTGTCTTTTTGGGATCGATCGCTACCATCCTGGTCGCCGGCGTTTATTTTCTCGCGTTGGCGCGGTTAGGCGAATGGCAAGCGCGAACCTTAGCCTTCATCGCTTTGGTTGTCAGCAATGTAACGCTCATCTTCTTGCATCGAGCTTCGCGACGAGATTTTTTAAGCTTGCTGCACACGCCCAATTCCATCTTTTGGTGGATCGTCGCCCTCACCTTCATCCTGCTCGGCACGGCGGTCTACGTGCCCGGCATCGCGGAGATCTTCAAGTTCCTACCTCCACCGATCATCGAAACCATCGCAGTCGCATTGCTCGCGGGCATTTCGCTCCTGGTGGCCGGTTGGCTGTTCAACTCGATAGATCGCCAGAGTGCGCGACGGATTGGTTAGCGGCAGCTGGAGCGAACGACCGTGCCCAAAGTCGCGCTAGCGGACAGGCGTGACCGACGCCGGCCACCATAAGCTTGAATCGCCCAAGCGATTACTTCGAGCGCCAACCCGACACATCGACAGATGACTGCAAAACGCTTAGGCGTCCTATTCGTTATCAATCGAATGCATCGAATCGCCCCAAAGTACGGATCAACGAGGAAGTACCGATCGCACTTCGGGTATCCCGCATGCGGCTTGTCTGGGGATTCGTATCATGGGCTTGCGTTAAGTCGCGGATACGCGATTGCCACCTCGTCTTGCGGAGAAGTCGCGTGCACTGGATCAATGACAGCAGACGAAAAGCAGTGCTCGGCTTCTTCTGCGCTACTCTCGTCTTTGTCTCGTTTAGTGTGCGCGCCGCAACAGACACGGCCTTCGATCTGATCAAGACAGCTCAGTCTCTGGATGCCAATCCCAATCGCGGCGCCAAGCTGTATGCCAGTCACTGCTCGTCGTGCCACGGCTCCTCTGCGTTCGGCAGCTCGACGCGCGGCATTCCGTCGCTCGCAGGGCAGCGCCAGGCCTATCTGTTAAAGCAACTCGCGGACTTCTCGGCGGACGAGCGAGATGGCGTCGCGATGCATCGAACACTCTCTCACTCGCGGCTGCGAGAGCCGCAAACATGGGTGGATGTCGCGTCTTATCTAAATTCTTTGCCCGCTGCCGCAAAAGTGCAGCAAGGTGATGGCAGTGGCTTTCTGCTCGGCGAGGCCATCTATCGGGAACAATGCGCTTCTTGCCATGATGAAGATGCACGCGGCGACGACGATGGATTTGTCCCGGCCGTGCGCAATCAGCATTACCGCTATCTACTCAAGCAGCTGCGTGGATTCGTCGATGGACATCGACGCAACGTCGAGTTGGATTTGGTTCAGTACATGAGCAGCCTCGATGCCGACGAACTCTCCGGTGTCGCCGACTATCTCTCGCGCTTCGAGGGTCCGGTGAAGGATCGCACGAAGCTAAGCAATAACGGCGTCGCCGGCGACTAAACAGTCCATCAAGATGACTCGCATGCGGAGTTCGAACATGAAACGATATCGCGTCCTCGCGGCCTGTGTCCTTTCAATCGCGGCATTTGACAGCAGCCAAGCCGCCGAAACGCCCGCGTACTCAGGATTGAAGCTTTATCAGCAGTTCTGCTCAAGTTGCCACGGCAGCGAGGCACACGGAGATGGACCCGTCGCGCCAGCCATGACGGGTAAGGTACCGGACCTTACACAGATCGCCGTGCGCAACTATGGAAAGTTTCCGTCGCAGTTGGTTCGAGAGACTATCGATGGCCGGCGGTTGAGGCCCGCTCATGGGTCCGCCGATATGCCAGTGTGGGGATGGGAGTTCTCCGACATCGCGGGTGATGACGGCGCACGGCGTAAGCGCGTCGATGACTTGATCACTGTGTTGGTCGAGTACGTGCGCGCAATACAACAGCATTGAGTCATCTCTGGGACTCGCGCCCGCGCTGCCGAGATGAAGGCGGTGGGCTGGGGGCTGTGGGCTTTAGGCTGTGGGCTGTGGGCTGTGGGCTGTAGCTCTGAAGGCGCGCTGCGCACGCGAACTTCCGAACGCGCACCTGCAACCTTCGCGATCAAACTCGCGTTCTTGTTCTGGCTGAAGCCTGCAGCCTGTAGCCAGCGGCCCGTCGGCTGTGGGCTATAGCTCTGAAGGCGCGCTGCGCACGCGAACTCGCGTTCTGGCTCTGGCTGTAGCCTGTAGCCTGCGGTCTGTGGCCGGTAGCCTGTAGCTTTGTACCTAGCCCGGCTTACCGTCCGCACGCGGTCGCACGAGGATGCGGACATAGAAGGCGAGATAAATGAGAAAGCTCGACATCCAAGCGATGCCCGCGACGCTGATCGCCAACACATAGTGGTGAGGCCAGAGTGACCCGCCAAAAACGCGCCCGAGAATACTGAGCGTAAGAAGGAGGTAGGTGCCAGTAATCGCGCTGCGTACGACAAGCGGCCGACCGGTATGACCCAGCGATACGCGCGTCATGACGGCAAGGATCATGGTGGCAAAGACGCCGGCCGCCAAGGCATGTTGCCACTTCATTGCGAACTCGAGTCCGCCAAGGAGCCAGCAGGCCTTCAACACGAAGCCAATCGGCAGCCAGGCATACGCGAGATGCAGAACCCAGAGTATCGGCTCGCCTCGCGTTTTGAAACTAAGCCAACCGGAAAGGCGATATGAGTGCGCAGCCGCAGCGAGCACAGCCAGCAAGCCGCTCCACAGCGCAGTAGGTGCAAATACGTCGACAATGGCAACGGCAATCATGAGACCGACGAGGGTTTTCTCAAGCCAGTCATGGCTCACGATGTTTGCTGTGTCCCCGCGCCGACGAAGCGCATTCGCAGTGAAGGACGGCACAATGCGTCCGCTGATGACCGTCACCAACACGAGTACAAAGTCGATTGCGAGACTGATTGCACGCGTAGCAAGCGCCGCATCGCCGCCCTTCAGCGCAACCAGGAAAAGCGCGTCGATAATCCACAACGCGGCGAGCACGCCCAGTAGCGGCGTATTGCGATTGGCGTTGCGGATTAGCGCGGGTGCTACAAGAGCAGCCAAGGACGGCACGAAGGCGAGTTCCACGGCAGCCATCAACCAGAACGGCGCATTGCCGACAGTTGCCATCGCTATGCGACCGCCAAGCCACACCGCAACCAGCCCCATCAACGGCAGTCCGGCAAACCCGCGCATATTGTTCCAGCTCGGCACAGCAGTTAGCAGAAACCCGGCAATGGCGGCGCAGACAAACCCAAAAAGCATTTCGTGCGAATGCCAATACATCGCGGGCAGCGCACCAAAAGTCGCGGCGTGATGGACGTGGAGGTAGAGCCAAATCGGCACGATCGCGGCGGCATACAGTCCCGCAAGCAGAAAGAACGGGCGAAAGCCGTAATCGAATAGCGCGAAGCGATTACTGACCGCTTCTTGCGAATCCACAGCGCGAACTAGATTAGGCATACGTGAAATCGCTTCAAGACAATCTGCCAGATGTTGGCCCCGATGGTCGACTACCTGCCATCGATTCAAGCAAGATAATGCGGTTCATCTCGGGCGAGCACTCGCCGCCAGCGTCGCAGCCAGTAACGATGGATCTGCACGCCCTAGTATCGAAGTCTGCTTACCCATTTCGCCATCTCGCTTCAGCAAGGTGATGGCGCTCGTATGATTGTAATCGCCGTTCGGCAGGCGCCGATATTGAATGCCGAGCGCCGCAGCCAGCAAGCGAACTTCGTCTTCCGACGTCGCTGTTAATTTCCAGCGTACTGTGTCGATGCGCCGCTCGTGCGCCAGCTTCTTCAAAGCACTTTGCGTATCTCTATCTGGATCGATGCTGACCAGTAGTACCCGCAGATCTTTTCGCGCCTCGGGCGCCAGCGCTGTCTCATTCGCCCGCACGGATTCTATGAGAAGAGGACAGGCACTCGGGCAGCTCCCGTAAAACAGGATCACCCAAACAGGGTGACCGCGAAATGTGTCGAGAGACTGCTTGTGCCCGAGCTGATCGGTGAGCTGAATCTTCAAGTCATACAGCGATCCCTGTAAATCATCGGAATGCACGACTGCCGCAAGCATCAGCCCACCGACTGCCGCCATCCAGCGAAGATATTTCATGGAGATTCATCCTGAGCACAGCGGAAACCCATTGTCGCAGTCGTGTATTTCGCTTGCATGCCCGAGAGCATCGCGACCCGCATCAAGACGGCGTACTGATCCTTTTGCTCGAGAGTCAACGCCCCACTGCCGCAGAAGCGCAGCGCGTTGGGATCGCCTTGCTCACGGCTGTCCGAGGAAACCAGCATGCCGTTAAAATCCTCCACCCATTCCCAAACAACCCCGTGCAGGTCGTAGACGCCATAGAGATTGGCCTCCGTCTTGCCAATCTCAGGCAGAGTGCCGCTGGGTCGCGAGTACCACGCAAGGATCGTGCTTTGCCACGCCGGGTCGTCGCGCGCGTCGCGCATTGTTCCATTTGCTGCAGCGGTAAATTCCCATTCGTGCCAAGTCGGTAGCCGCGCACCGCGAGCTTTGCAGTACGCGCTCGCTGCATACCAACTCACCTGCGTGATCGGCTGTCTTTCCGTCCCGCGTTTCGGGCGCACCACATTTTCCCAGTGCGACAGATACGACTCGTCTACGAATAACTTAGACGGTCGGCCGCGTTGCCATTCAGGGTGCTCGACAGCGAATTTCGAAAACGCCGAATTGGTGACAGGCAGTCGGTCCATCTTAAATTTCGCGACAGTCACACGGGCGACTCCCGGTGCGACCGGCAATACGGACCTGAATTCGCCGCCGGGAACAAGAGCGAGATCCTCTGCCGGGGTTACCTCGGCAGCTAGACTCATCGCGGCGATGAACAAAAGTGCTACAGCCTTTTTCATGATTGGCAGAACCCGTCGGCTCAATGCGCAGCGCCTTCCGGCCGCTTGGTGCTGGCGCGCACAGCCTTCACTTGAGCGGCAGATACCTGCGGACCTGTGTTGCCCCACGAACCCATCACATAAGTGAGGATGTTGGCTATCTCATCATCGTTTAGTTGACTCATCGGCGGCATCACGGAGTTGTAGGCAACACCGTTGACCGTCACCTTTCCAGAGAGCCCGTTGAGCGCGACTTCGATGGCTTTACGTGCATCCGCTTTGAGGAAGTCAGAGTTCGCCAGCGGTGGGAAGACGCTGGCCAGTCCTTGACCGGACTCTTGATGACAGACGGAGCACGTGCCTTTATACAAAGCCGCACCCGCCTGTACTTGCTGGTCTTTCGTTAGCGCGCCACGTGAACTTGCTTCGACCGCAGTTGCCACCGACGCCAGGCTCCCGACCTTATCGCCGATGTAGACTTCGTCGCCTTCCTTGCCGGAATAGATCGCGAGATTCTGGTCGCCGCTCACTTCTAGGATCGCCAACGCACCCTTGTTGAACGCACGAAAGATCGAGTGATCGACCATTACATAGTTGCCGGGCACATCCGTCGTAAATTCAACAATCGCCGCACCGCCGGCTGGGATCAGCGTGGTCTGCACGTTTTCCTGCGCGTGCGTGCCGCCCTCCTGCTGCACGCGGTCGAATATCTCACCGATCACGTGAAAGCTTGACACGAGATTCGGGCCGCCATTGCCGACAAACAAGCGCATGGTCTCATGAGTCTTCGCTTTCAGCGCGCGCGGGCCGGTCAGCGACGTTTCCGAACCATTGAACAACACGTACGTCGGCCGCTCGTCGATGGCACGTTGCATATCGAAAGGCTGAAGTCCCTTCTCTCGATACTTGCCGACTGTGTAGAAGTCGCCTTGCATCACGTAGTACTCGTGATCGACGGGCGGCAAGCCTTCGGGCGGCTCGATTAAGATCAAACCGTACATGCCATTTGCAACGTGCATGCCCACCGGCGCTGTGGCGCAGTGATAGACATAGATGCCGGCGTTCAATGCTTTAAACGTGAACTGAGACGCGTGACCCGGTACCGTGAAACTCGACGCAGCACCACCGCCTGGCCCGGTGACACCGTGCAGATCGATGTTGTGCGGCATTTTGCTGGTCGGGTGATTCTTGAGGTGAAACTCAACCGTGTCACCCTGACGTACGCGAATGAAACTTCCGGGCACGGTGCCGCCGAACGTCCAGAAGGTGTATTTCACCCCTTCAGCAATCTCCATCTCTTTTTCGATTACTTCCAATTCGACAATCACCTTCGCAGGCGCCTTTCGATTGGTAGCCGCCGGCACTTCCGGCGGGCTCGTCAGCACAGCGTGAATCGGTTCGCCTTGCGGAGGCCCGAGATCGACCTTGGTCGCGGACTTGTTCGCCTGCGATTCCGGCTGCGACGGCGTGCACGCCGCAATCACCAGGAGGGTCGCGACTCCCGCCATCCATTTGATCCGTCGCATCGTCGATCTCCGCAACATTTCAGATGTGCGTAGAAGACCAAAATGGCGAAGCACAAGAAACGCGGAGTAACGCTTAACGAATGCGGGCCACCCCATAAGAAAGGCGGCGTTTTACCCCTTCCGCATAAGACGAACCCGTCATCAGTGGGAGCGCCACTGAGCGGGATACGGGCACCCCGTAGTTTCAGATGCTTGCGCAATCGGTAACGTTGCGCCGTCGATATCGCAGCGATGTCGTCACCGTGTCCCAAGATCAATCGCGATTCGCAACGGCCGCTCAAATGGCAACAGCAGGTTTCGGTTCCGACATTCCCGATTGCTGGCCTTTTGTTCGCTAACGGCATCTGCCGAGGAACCCTATCAAAAGCCGGCCGACATGCAGTCGGTAGTGGATCCACAACGCATCGATCGCGATAGCAAGAATATTTGCGGATTTTATTTGATGGCCGAATCGAAGCGCGGCATCCCGTTCGAAGAAAGCGCCGACTGCAACGCAGGTGTACGATGGTTCTCTGTCCTATTCACTGTCACCAATAGCCGCATGATCGTCTGGCTGGAAGCAAAGCGCGCCGGCCTTCTTCGCCCCGAACAGTGGGCGAAGAATGTCGTGGCCGGCCTTGTTGTTGGCGTGGTTGCGCTCCCCTTGGCGATGGCGTTTGCGATTGCCTCGGGAGCAAAGCCCGAACAAGGGCTGTACACAGCGATCATCGCCGGCACCTTGGTTTCCGTGTTGGGCGGAAGTCGCGTGCAGATCGCCGGTCCAACCGGTGCGTTCGTCGTCATCCTCGCGAGCATCACTGCTCAGTACGGAATCGATGGCCTGCAAATCGCCACTCTGATGGCCGGCGCAATGCTCCTGATCGCGGGCGCCGCCAAGCTTGGCGTCGTCATCAAGTTCATTCCTCGCCCGGTCATCGTGGGCTTCACTTCGGGGATCGCCGTGGTGATTTGGGTAGGCCAATGGAAGGACTTTTTCGGCCTGGCTGCCCATGGCGGCCGGCACTTTCATGAGAAAGTCTGGCAGCTCATGATCAGCTTTCCACACGCACATCTGCCGACGAGTCTAATTGCCATACTCTCGCTCGCATTGGTGATCCTCGCGCCCAAAGCGCCCGGACTGCGGCGTATCCCGGGTCCCTTGATCGCCCTCGTGCTGGCAACCGCACTGCAATCCGCATTTCATTTTAATGGCGTCGCCACGATCGGGTCGGCATTCGGCGGCATTCCAAGCGCGCTGCCATCCTTTCACATTCCCGACGTTGACCTGGCGCGCGTCATTGAGCTGATCAGCCCAGCGTTTACGATTGCGATGCTGGGAGCTATCGAGTCGCTACTGTCGGCCGTCGTCGCCGATGGGATGGTTGGCACACGACACAATTCCAACCAAGAACTGGTGGGACAAGGTATCGCGAATATCGTCGCACCGTTGTTTGGCGGTTTTGCAGCAACGGGTGCGATTGCACGAACAGCCACGAACATACGCAATGGCGGCAATAGCCCCCTTGCGGGTGTTGTGCATGCGGCAACTTTGGTCTTGGTATTGGTTGCACTCGCACCGCTAGCAGTCAACATTCCGCTCGCAGCCCTAGCTGCTATCCTCTTTGTTGTCGCTTGGAACATGAGCGAGGCGCAGCACTTTCTAAAAATTGCGCGGCGCGCGCCGCCGGCGGACGTCGTGATCCTACTCACGACATTCGTTCTCACAGTGTTCGTCGATCTCGTTGTCGCCGTGAACATCGGCGTCATTCTCGCGATGCTTCATTTTTTACGGCGCATGTCTGGCAGTGTCGAGGTGCGCGAGCAGACCGATGACGATATGAGGCTGGAGTTGACCCGACAAGGTGTCGACCGGCTGCCGCCCGGCGTGCTGGTTTACTCTGTCGACGGTCCGATATTTTTTGGCGTCGCGGAAAGCTTCGAACAAGCGTTGAAGGCCACTCACACTGAGCCCAAAGTGCTCATCCTTCGCTTGGGTCGTGTCCCGTTCGTGGACATGACGGCGTTGCAGACGTTGGAGGACGTTATCCGCAGCTTTCAGAAACGCGGCGTGCGCGTGCTTCTGACCGAGGCCAATGAGCTAGTTCGGGGAAAGCTAGAACGAGCCGGGATTCCCGATCTCATTGGCGCAGAGAATCTCTGTCCATCGCTGGGCGACGCCATCGTTCGTAGTACGACGGTAGTGCCTCGTCTGATCCCGACACCTTAGGGTAGTCGAGCTTTCTGATCGAGCTTTCTGTGCGGATAGCCGCAGGCGACTTCGGCAGTTCCGAGATACGTCTGGCGCCGATTCACAGCACACTTGAATCGTCATGAAGACGTCACCACCCAGTTTGAAATCGAGCTTGCCGGCAAGCAGCTGTGAGCCGAGCTCCGCTCTCTATCCACGGCAGATCTCTGCGGAATGGACGCTTGCAACCTGTACCACGCAAGGCGCTCCATTCCTGATTCGACCCCTGCGGACCGATGATCGTGATCGCGAGATCGCCTTCATTGAATCGCTGTCCGAAGACAGCCGCTACTTCCGAATGCTCTCGCCGGAGAAACTCTTACCGTCATACGTAGTGAATCAACTCATGGACACCGATGGCGACAAGCGCATGGCCTTCGTTGCCACGACCGGTGCAGGGTGTCGGGAACGCTTCATAGGCGTGGTTCGCTATGGTGCTGACGCGGACGCGCTAGATGCCGAGCTCGGCATCGCGGTCGCCGACGATTGGCAACGACAAGGTATTGCGACTAAGTTGATCTCGCATCTTCGCCAGTACGCGCAATCGCGCGGGATAGAGCGATTGACGGGAATGGTTTTGGCCAAGAATGGCCGCATGCTTGGGCTTGCAAAGCAACTTCGATTTCGGACGAACTACGGCAAGGATGGATTGGTTCACATCGAACTCGATGTCGTCCCTCAGCCGCCGCACGTATCGTCGCAAAAAAGCCTACACAAATGCCTGACCCCGGATTTTTCCTGTGACGTGAGTTGAGCGAGGCGCATCGGTCTCAATCGAACACGTCGCCGTCCCTTTTTACCAAGCAAAGAATCACATGAGCGAAGATGGAAAACGCATACTGATTCTAGACGGTCATCCCGATCCGGCTCCGCAGCGATTCGTCCATGCATTGGCTGAGGCGTATGAGCAAGGCGCCCTTGAAGCGGGATTTAAAGTGCAGCGCATTCGCGTTGCAGATTTGGAATTTCCAATACTCCGTTCTAAGGCCGATTATGAGAGGGGTAAACCGTCCGACAGCATTTATCCCTGCCTCGATGCGTTCGAATGGGCTTCTCATGTTGTCATTCTGTATCCGCTGTGGCTCGGGTCTACGCCTGCGCTGCTGAAAGCCTTGCTCGAACAAATTATTCGGCCCGGCTTCGCATTCTCGACAGGGCACCTCGGGACTTGGCCGATAAAATATCTGCGTGGTCGCTCAGTTCGGTTGGTGGTTACCATGGGAATGTCCGAGCTCGCCTTTCGCTTTCGTTTCGGCGCCGGCAGTACCGGAAGTCTGGAAAGTGTGCTGTTGGCCACAAGCGGCCTGCGCGCATTGCGAACCATCGTGATCGGTAGCGCGGAACGCTTGTCTTCAACCAAGCGGAAACAGTGGCTAGCGAAGCTCAAGACTCTTGGTTACCGCGGACGATAGCCTGCGACCGCAGAGACCCTACGTTGGCTAGCCCGGCTGACAGTCCTCCTCGTGCGCTCGCAAACGGTTTGGTGACCCCATACGTTCCGCGTTGCCGTCAATTGTCGTTATTGCGCGCCGCGCACAACGTCACTGCGGTGACGTGGTTAGTCTGGGATGGCGAATCAACTGAAAAAGCGACGCGCGCGCCAACGCTTAACGCATCAGCGTCCAATTTTCCGAGATCTTGCAGCGCAAGGTTCCTCCGATGGAAACAAACGATCTGTCCATCGTCTGCATCGATCAAGCCGAAGCCCCCGTGCACATCGATGTCGCTAATCGTGCCGGTATTCATAGTTCCCGCCCTAGCCCCTACCCTATGCGCCGATATTCGATAAGCCGGCGTCCAGTCGCATCGGGGATACCCGTTATCCACTACGGGAACCTGGCAATCCCGAGATTCGTCTGCAGCTATCCCGGCTGCCGAGGAATCCCGCATGCAGCTACGGGTATCCCGGATTCGAATTTCTAACGACGTTGATAATCTCGCCACACGCTTGATTTTTTATTCCATCTCGACCCGCGAGGAGTCTGCCCATGAATTTCTCGATCATTTCGCAGCACTTGATTGCCGAGCGCGTCGATCTGGTGAAGCGGCGTGACCGAGCGAATGCGGACTTGCAACGTAAGCACGGAGCGCTGACCCCTGACTTCGAAGCGCAGGCTAGGGGGCGTGCTAACGACGATGTGCTAGAGCGCATTATTGAGTCGGCCGATCAAGAGATCGGACTACTGGAACGAAGTCTCGCGCGTCTCTCCGATGGAACGTATGGCCGTTGCATCGGGTGCGGGAACCCTATTGAGCGTGCGCGCTTGCAAGTGCAGCCTGAGACCGAGACCTGTTTGAGTTGCGCCGGCATCAATGTTCCGAACGCAACGCACAGCGAAGCCTGCGTCAGTTAGTTACGAATATAGGTGATGGGTCAACGTGAAAACTCCATGCAGCATTCTGGCCATTTTTGATCCCACCGGTGTCGATCAGCCGGCGGTCGAGAAGGCGGCTATCTTGGCCACGAAATTTGGGTCCCGCCTGGAGATCTTCGCTTGCGACGTGGGCGCCGAAGCTGCCAATAGCGCTCTCATCAATGAGGACGTCAATCGCGCTCGTTCGCAGTTGAAGGCCGAGTGTCAGTCAAGACTGGAGACTCTTGCCAAGGAACACAGAGGTCGTGGCCTAGACGTGTCGACCGATTGGGCAGCGGCCAACCTGTTGCACGAAGGGCTCATTAGAAAGATCGCATCGTACAACCCCGACCTCGTCGTGAAGGAAACCCATCATCATTCGATCATCAAGCGCACGATCATCACCAATACGGACTGGCACTTGCTGAGAGACTGTTCTGTCCCTGTGCTGCTGGTGAAAGCGAAGCCATGGTCACCTCAAATGCGCATCCTCGCGTGCGTCGACCCTGGCCATCATGCCGATGTCGCGGCGACGTTCGATCATGAGATTCTCGCTTGGAGTACGAGTCTACGCACTGCTCTGGGCGGCCAGCTGCATGTATTGCACAGCTACATTCCGGAAGTGTTAGCCACTGCCGCGGTCTCTGCGGGCACGCCGGCAGTGGGAGGCGAGCTGATGCAAGAAATGATCGACACCGAACAGACAGCTCGGGCATCGGCTATTTTGTCGATGGTCAATCCCTACGGAATGGAGCAGGCAAACGTCCACGTCCAACTCGGCAGTCCTACCGATTCGATTCCAGCCGCGGCGCATGAACTGCACATGGACCTTGTGGTCATGGGCACCATTTCCCGCACCGCTCTCAAGAGAATCCTGATCGGCAGCACAGCTGAGCGTGTCCTGGATCGTCTCGCTTGCGACGTGCTTGCAGTCAAACCGCTCGACTTTGCTGCTGACTTGCCCTTCTAATCGTATCTGCTTTCCACCCATTCTATTACTTCATCGCTCAAACCGCGGTTTGCGCTATGCACATGATCGAAAGCAGCGACGTCTGGACGACAGTGATGGCTGATGGTGCAGGCAGGCGGCTTCATTAGCTCACGACTAGAGTCCGCATCGTACGTGACGCGCCAGGCGATTCAGCCATCGCCCCGATGCTCATCACGCAGCAAGTGCAATGCCGCGTCCCGGGTTGGCCTTAAAGCCCTTCGGCTTAAGAATCAGGATGTCACACTTCGAAGGATCGATTAGCCTCTCCGCGGTGCTGCCGATCAGCACCCGCTTGAGACCACGACGCGACACGGCGCCCATGACGAGCAAATCGATACCCAGCTTCTTCACTAGAGCTTCGATTACGATACTTGGACTGCCCACCTGCACGATGCACTCGCTTGGCTGAATGCTATGTTTCCTCGCAAGGACGTTCAGCGAGCGTTTTGCTTCGGACTCCACTCGACGCATTTCCTGCGGCGACAGGGGAACCAGTATTGCTTCCATCGGTCCCGTTAACGGTGCGACCAGCGGAATATCGCGCGCATGTGCAACAGTGAGACCACCGCGCAATTGCTTCTTCAATTGACGTGCAACATCCAAAATTTGTCCGTCGAGATTTGCAGGCTTAGCTCCGGCGTGAAACGGATCCACAGCCGCAAGGATTGCGGGCCTCTCGGGTAGCTGCGCGGTCTTCACAAACCAAAGCGGGCATGGGCACGAACGGATCAGTTCCCAGTCTGTGTTGCTTAGAAACCAACGAGCCACTTGACTGTGATGATGCGATTCGGCGATCAACAAGTCCGGCTTCTTCTTCACTATATACCGGACAATTCCGTCGTGAATCGGATAGTCCCATTCGACAGCGCATTCGACCTTTACGCCGGTCTTCACTAGGGGGGCGGCCAGAAGCTTTAGGCTCCTCTCCAAACGGGACTTCACTCGATCCAGCACATCAACGCTTGAGAGATTCTTGTCATTCGGCAGCGGGTAAGGAAACGCGAAGACATGGAGCAGCGTAAGCGTGGCGTTGTAGCGACGCGCGAGCTCAGCAGCTTTCGTCACCGCCATTTGACGTCGGGAATTCGGATCGCGAATGGCCACGACAATCGATTTCCAAGAATTAGCGCTCATGACATCCCTCGTTGTGTGCTGTGCAATGGATTGGAGAGTACGCGGCTTGGCTGCATCATCCATTAGGTACTTCCGCTCGCTCGTCTGTGGCTGCCACGGATCAAGCACTCACCGGTCATCGACAGCTCGATCCGCGATAATCGACAAGCGACCTCAAGATCGACTGCCGATCATCAACACGCGCGATTAAAAATCGCGTACGCCATCTTGCATGCAGCCGCCGCTTGAACTTCGCAGCGCATTTCGATGAGACCGAGGCTAGATTCCGACCGTCAGCTGGTCGCTGACCTTGAGGACGCGCGGCGATGTCCAAGCAGCGTTTTCGGCATCGCGCCGCTCCTGCCAGCTGCGGACGCG
>Ga0193752_1000332_pt1 | contig 48642 bp, 98 predicted proteins | sample H1c1metaG_FD_144924 | JGI IMG/M metagenome (GOLD analysis project Ga0193752, IMG submission 144924) | Soil microbial communities from a riparian zone of the East river system, Colorado, United States - H1c1 | ecosystem: Environmental > Terrestrial > Soil > Riparian zone | place: USA: East River...
CGCACTTCACAGTTGTGTCACTCCGCCGCGTCTGATGCGCACCACACGTAGCCCTTGCCGTCGCGTGTTGGCCTAAGCGCCCCTCGCTGACCATCTGGGAGAACCACGTGGCACGCGCCGTATAGCCACCGCTGCTCACTGCAGCCGAGTGCGCGCGCCATCACTTCGAGCTCGGTGGTAGTGGTGCATTGGCAGAGCAAGTATAACAATGAAACCCGCGTCATTCGCGTGGCTCGTGTTCGGTGCAACCAAAGTCCTCGTCGGTCAGGATGTAGCGCACGTAGCCGCCATCCCAGCCAGTCTTGAGTTCGACCTCGACCTTGTCGCCCATCTTCACGGAACACCGTCCCTGATCGTGAAGCTCACCAGTCCAATGCTTACACGTCTTGCAGCGATTCACGTCCCATCCTCCGCGCACTTCAAACACTGATACGTCAGCACGCCGGCTTTGAACGTGGTCGGCACCGTCTCGCCGCAGCGCGGGCATGGGCTTAGGGTGGAGGTGGATTGGAAGCGGGTGGAGGGTTGGGGCTCGGCCTTTTCGATTGCGGCGCGGAGGGTGTCGCCTGCCGCGCGCCCGCTCTCGAGGAGGACGAGCGCTTGGTTTATTGAGGTGTGCAGCCTTTCCAACTCGGCCGCTAGTTCGGGCAGGAGCGCGTGTGCGGCCTCGCCGAACTTACGGACTGAGACCAAACCTTCGGTGCGCGCACTGTATTCGTCTCTCAGCCGCAAGCACTCGGCCAAGCGCTCGGACAGGCTGCGGGGAGGAGGGGTCATAGTTCGTCCCAACTTGCTTCGAGGAGTTCGTCTTCTTCATCTGAGACGTCGATGTTCTCGCGCTCCCACCAAATCAACCAGCACGTGCAGTTTCGATGCGGCCTGGACGTTGAGAAAAACGGCGGCTTTGCTTCCGCGCGATACTCCTTGTGGATGAGACAAGGCACGGTGTAGGTACCGTCTGGCATAACTAACATCGTCATGCGCCGGGTGCTCAGTGGTTTCACGTCCCTGTCCTTTCGCTAGCCGCACGCGCGGCGGTGATGGCGGTGCGGAGATTTGCAAGTGCTGGTCTCAGCATGCCGTCGTGGTAGATCTTGTGCACCGCGTCCGCCGCCTCGATCAAGTCCTTGAGCTTGCGGATGTACCCGCCCGTCGTCGCGGCGATCGCTGTTTCGCGTTCGCTGCTTTCTTTCAGACGTGTCTGCAGGTCCTGGAGTTTGGTCGCTAGGGCGTCGTTTTCGGCTTGAAGCTCTATGCGAGCGCACTCGTATCCCGCGTACCAGTCTGATCCTGTTGGTTGACTCACGACCTGTCCTCCCCTTCATTCTCAGGCACGGACGAGGCCTCGAGGGCGGCTTTCATGTCGCGGAACACGCCGACAGAAACCCTGCCTTCGTTCTTGCACACCTCGTCAAAGAGCTTGTGCGCCGCGGCGGCCAGGGTCATGTACCGGGACTGGAGTTTGGTCAGCCTGGCCCGCAAGGTGTCGCGCACCGCGAGCCCCTGCATGCTGCACTCGTGTTCATGCGCCAGTTCTGCTTGGTGAGCATCGAACTCCTCTTGAATGCTCTCCGCTCGCCCGCGCTCGTACCCGGCTTTGTCGGCCGCTGCGCGTTCGGAGAGGATGAGATCTTCCGCCTCTAATATGTGTATGCGCACCATCAAATCCTCGCCCACGTACGGTGCTAACGACGGGATGTGTCCGACCTCGATGGACCTGTGCTCGCGCTCGTTCTTGTCGTCTGTCATTGGATCGCTTCTTTCAACAAATCGCAGAGGTTACCGATGGAGTCTGTGTCCATCGTCTCGTTGGTCGTGTATGCCTCTTCCAGATTCTCAACGAGAGAGCGTACACGCACGCGCAACCTCTCAATCTCGTCCTCCGCGCGGTGCAATGCCATTTGCATGCGCAGCATCTCGGGACCGTTGCCGGGTACTGCAGCTCGCTGCAGCCTCTCAATCTCAGCCTGACACTCGGCCCGGGTTGCGGCGCGTTCGGAGAGGAGCGTGTTCGCGATATCGCATGCGAGTTGTGTCCCGGGCTGCGCTATCTTGTATGCCTCCCGTGAGCAGTGCGCGCGTTCGTTGTTCGCTTGTTCCGCCTCGCTCGCCTCGGGCTGGGTCGGGGGCTGGCGTGCTTGTAGGTCTCTAACCATGTCCGGAACGACGCGGTGCGCCGCGAACAAGAAGTCTCGAGTGGCTTGCTGCATCTCTGGGTCAAGTGAATCCGGCCCAGGCAACTCATACGCGTGAGGGCCGTGAGGGAAACGCAACGTACATGCCTCTCGCAACGCGAGAATCTCGTCCAGTGTTTTGGCCGAGTTCCAACCTGTCGGGTACTTGTCCCCGCTCTCGCGCGAGGCCTCGATTGCTGCGGCGCTCACCCTGCCGAAATAGCGGAGCAACACCTCTCGCGCATCCGCATCCTGAGAGTCCAGGATCTCATTGGTGTCGAGCTGCGGGTAGCAGTCCACGATATCGTTGATCGCGTCCTCGGCCGCTTGCTCCATGTCCGCTTGTCCCGGAGTCTTCACTTCACCCACGATGCACCTCCACCTTGAAGCCGTGTTTGTCCAAGAAGTCACGGCCTGCGACGCTCAACCGGAAGCCTCGACGCCATCGCTCTGGCTGAAGCAAGAAGCCGTCCTCGTCGCATAACGCAACGAGGCCAGCGCTCTCAACCAATCCGCGTGCAACCAACACGCGGACGGTTCGGAGTGTGACCGAGCGTCCTGTGACAAGCGCGCCGAAGTGCTTCACGCCCCAAGCGATTGTCCGTAAGGCGTCGAGTTGGCCAGGGGTAATCGTCATACCCGCTCCACCCCACCGGCGGAGAGGTCGTCGACCAGCGCAGAGTTCGGAACCTTGATCTCGTCGCAGTCGCAGAGGCCGTCGACGTGCGCGGCGTAATGGCCACCGGAGTGATCGGCATCGTCGTACGAACCATCGTACTCAGAGCCGTACCAGGAGAATGGGATGCGTCGGGTCACGGCAGCCTCCATGACTCATCCGCGGTCAACTGCTCATCGCGCAGCCGCCGAAGCTTGTGGTTCGCCGACTCCTGCTTCCGCTGCCGACCCTTGGCGTGCATGTCCCGCATGTTGTCCGCGTGCGTACCGACGAACAGATGAGCAGGGTTACAGCAGGGCGGGTTGTCGCATTCGTGCAACACCTTGAGGCCGTCAGGGATCGGACCCTTCGTCAACTCGTAGGCGAGCCGGTGGCTGAGTTCCTTCCGGCGGTCACCGGTTGAGGCCGAGCCGAGCCGGAAGTGACCGTAGCCGGCGGTGCAACAACCAGCCGTCCAGGACCAACAGTCTCGCGGTCCGCGCCGGTCGACCCTGGACCAGAAGCGAGTGAGTATCCCGGCATTTACCGGAAGTGGGGCGCACCCAGTTGGGATCGAACCAACCACCGTCGGCTTAGAAGGCCGAGGGTGAGCATCAGCCGCGCACGACTTATCGTCTTGAATCGACTGGGCTTTCTTACGTATTGTCATCGCGCGCTCCCGGTTTACTTCCGGTAAAAGGTCTGTCTTCCACGGCGTTGTGGAGGTTGTCAGAAGTGAGCGCCGCGTAGTGCCGCTCGGTCACCGCGATGCTGGAGTGCCCAAGCCAGCGCTTGATCTCATGCAGCGTGAACGCGCGCGTCCAGGTGCCTTGAGCCAGGTGGCATCCGCACGTGTGGCGGAGCGCATGGAACGTCACCTCGGATCGGATGCCGGCTTCGCTCGCCCAACCGGTATCAATCACCAGCTTCTTGCCGACGCGTCTGCGCTTGTCGCGCCAGCCGGCTGTGTAGCTTTCACCATGGCACCGGCCGTCGTCGCGGGGGAACACGAGGCCAGCGATTGGAGTGGTGCTATGCGACGCCCTCCGGCGCGCAGTGCCCTCGAGCGCTGGTGGCAGTAGCGGAACATCCCGCCTCGACGTCGGCGTCTTGCAGGGGCCGTTGTAGCTGCGACGCACGCGCAACTCGGGTCGTTTCCCATCGACCGTGACGTCTTGCCAGCGCAGCCCCCACAGCTCATCGAGCCGGAGACCGGAGTAGATGGCGATGGAAAAAACGGCGCGCTGCATCGGTGGTAGTTCGAGCTCGAACAGACTGGCAATCTCGCGGACCGACGCGTGAACAATCAACTGGCCATCGCGCTCAGTCACTTCCTGACGCGGCAGTTTCACGAGTCGTGCGGGATTCGGAGCACTCATCTTGCCAGCAATGATGGCGTCGTCGAGGCAAAGCTTCAGCAATTTGAGCGAGTTTTCCAGCACTCTCCGCCCTACCCGCCTGTTCGTTGTGCGCGTCGCATCACCGCGGATCGGAGCGAGTGCTTTCTTCTCGGACAGTTCGCCGATCCACTCTTGAATCACACGAGGCGACAGGCGTTTGATCGGCCAGTCGAAGAACTTGGCGGTCGCGACGTGCGCGCGCCAGACGCTGCGCTCCTTCGCAAACGACCGTGACCGCTTCCGGTTACGCGCTGCAATCTCGCGGTCGTCGATCCACTTGCCCGCAAACAACGCGAGCGCTTCAGGTGCACGGCCGGTGTCTTCCTCAAGCGCTGTGTTCAAGCGCTTGGCTGCCAGCACTCGGGTCGCGAATGTTCCAAGGAACTCGCCTGCTAACTCGACCTCGAAGCGTCCGTTTCGTTCCCGGATGTACCCCTTGCGAAGTCTACCCACGATGTCCGCGAACGATGCGCCATGCCCTCAGCGCCGTGTGGTCCTCAAGAGTCGGCTTCACGTCCGCGTCATTGGCAGGAACCTGGTCGGCGGTCAACTCCGCGTGCATCTTCTCGATGCGCTCGAGCAGCCGCTTCGCCAGCGCGCGCAGTTCCTCCACCTCGCCAGCGCGCTCGGGCTTCACCAGAGTTCCTCGCTGAACAACGACGACCGCGTAGACACGGTCTGTCCATTTGCGCGTGCCATGTCAGCGGCTTCTTCGCGCGTCAAGAATCGCCCTTCATCCGTGACGAAACCTTGCACGTGCTCGCGTTCTCGAATCTGCAGGTGCGGCAGGCACTGATACAACATGTGCATCACGTGGCAGTGGCGACACGGCCAATGCAGTTGGTACACAACCGTCTTGGCTTTGATGGCCACGCCGGTGATGTGTTCGACGCCGCGCTTCTCGAGGTCCTGCTGCACCTCGTGAACGTGCCTGTCCATGCCGGGGACGAGCATTACTTCTTCGCCTTCTTCTTCGCCGCATCAACCGCGCGCGTCTCAGTCTCGTGCGGGCCGCAGTAGCAGTCGGCACCCATGTCGGTCCGGATGATGGCGTACCAGCCTTGCGCGAAGTCCTCGTCGCCATGCATGTACGCGGTGTCGATCTGCGGATCGGTGTAACGCGGCGTCGGATGCGCCACCTTCCAACACGCCCAATGCCAGTAGCCGTTCGGCAGGTTGAACTCGCCGTCGACCGGTTGCTTGCAGTGCTCGCAGTTGGTGTTGGGCCCACCGCCGAAGTTGACGCGGATGACGTTGCTCATACCTCAACCCCCTTCACAGCCAACTCCAACTCCAGCGCGGCGCGAGTCCAGCGGCCGGGCTCGAGCTCGTCGTTGGCCTTCCACCTTGCGAGGAGGGATTCGATGCGGGCGAGCGCGGCGAACACAGCCACAGCATCCGCACCCCACTTGCTGACCATGCCATCGGCCCAGCGTGCGTGACTCTCGACCTCTCCACGTAGCCAGCGCACCTCAGCCTGCAGCACTGGCACGGCCTCGTCGGCAGCGACACCAGCCCACCGATGACGCATCGCCTCGTCTACCCGCTCCTTCGTCGGCCTCTCCATCACGCACCACCCTTCAGCGCAGTCTCGAGGTCTTCGGCGTCTGACTTCAGCGTCGCCGCTATCCCGTCCGCATACGTTGACCCGTGCGCTAGCTTGCGTGCTTCGCGCCACTTCGCCGGCAACGCTTCGACGCGGGCGATGGTGGCGTGCAGACCAACTTCCCGCGCGACTGACGCATTCAGCAGACTACACGCTGCTTGATACGCCTCGCCACGTAGCAAGACATCGTACGCACCGCGCAGTTCGTCCAACTCGTCCCGCAGCGCGCGCACTTCGGCAGCGAGTACATCAACGTCCCACTGCGAGTGCATACCATCCATCGGCATGAAGCTCTCCGACTCGTCCAGGAAATCCGAGTTGCAACTACGTAGCGCTTGATCCACCTGTTCCTTCGTTGGCCTGCTCACGACGCCACCCGCCTCTCCTGCTCAACAGCTTCCGCGAGCCTCGCCCTCAACTTCGCGACGCGAGACTTCGCTGCCAGAACTCGGCGACACGTCCTGCACCGTCGAGCGCCGTCGTTACGCTGGTACGAGTTCTCGTCCGTGAGCTCGTGGCCGCGCATGCAAGCCGTACGCTGCTGCGATCGTCCGGGAAAAACTCTCAACGGAACTGTGCGAACGAGGGCTTCCTTCGGCACCAGTTCAGCTTTCGTAGCAGCAGCTAGCACGATTCGTGACACCCGCGCTGCTTCATCGCTCCTCATGATCACGGCCGTCTGCACGCACCGGCGCGCCATCGTGAGCATGCTGTGTAGCCACAACACTTCTTCCGGTCTGAACGACACCGCAAAGCGCGGTCGACTGTTAGGTGTTGGCATTTGTAGACTCCTGTTGCTGACGGTGCGGAGAGAACGGTCCGAGGTGCTTGCGTTTGATGATGTGGTCGCACTGCTCAACGCGATCGGCTGCGTGGTGGAAGCCGTTCTCACGCAGCCACGTGACGATGCGGCGCCGCTCGTACGCGTGATGACCGGCAGCCGACCGCTTGTTGCGTAGCTGCTCGCATGCACGACACGTCCGGTACGTCTTGGCCGGCGTCACCCGAACGCGTGTGTTCTTCTCGGTGAACTCGTGGCCGTATTTGCAGTGCGTCTTGTCGCCGTTGAGCATGACTTGAACTCCTTGCTGATTCAGAACGGAATGTCGTCGTCATCGTGCGGTGGCGCTTCATCGCGGCGAGTCGGCGGCATGCGCGACTGCTGCTGCCGCTGTTGCGTGCTCGGGCTGCGCGGAGTAGGGGCCGACTGTTTGGCCGCTCCCGGCGTCTTGGTCTTGTGCGACAAGACAAGACCCTTCATGCGCTGTGAGAACGCGCGCGCCTCGCCGTCGTTCATCGGCGCCTTCAACGCGAGTCCACCAGGCCCGTTGATCCACTTGACCTTCAACTGGATCTTGCCCTCGTACTCCTCCTCATCGAGCACGATGCGGACTTCCTTTTCGCCTAGGCCCTTCAGGTCGAATAGGTCGTCGCCTTCCCAACCGAGCAGCCGCAACGACTCGAGTGTGCGTTCGACCGCGTTCTCCGAGAAGTAACCGTACCAAGTGATGGTCTCACCTTGGAAGCCTTCATCCAGCACCTCGAGTTGGACAGCGACCTGCTCCTTGCCGCCGCCCGTGTACCCGAGCGCACCGGTCAATGCGCGTGCCTTGAAGTTGCCCTTTACCAAGTTGCTCATTGCGCCGTCTCCTTGTTCACAGATGCCGAGAGTTTGTTTGCGATACGTGCGAGTTCGGCGGCGTCGTCGCCAGCCGTCTTGAGAGCTGCAGCGACCTTCGCTTTGAGCGCGTCATCCGCGGTCGCGAGCATCAGGTCGATGCGCTGTTTGATGATTGCCGGATCGCCGGGGCGATGTGCCGCCACTGCTTCTGCGAAGGCATCCCAGTCGAGCGGCAACGTCTCCGGCAAGTCGTATCGGTTCTTCGCATCGAAGGCTGCGCGACGCTGCGTGTGGATGACGCGAGCGCCAGTCGAAATACCCTTCGTGCGACCGTTCGCTTCGTGTGTGAACGTCTCGTAGTTGCCGAATAACACACAGTCAGCCCACTGCTTGAGTAGGCCAGCGGCCTTGGCGTTGAGCGACATCTCGTAGCGGTCGTAGTCGCCGGTCTCTTCCGGGTTCTTGAACGTCTTCACCCATGAGTGGGCGAGCACGATGATGTTCATCGAACGTTCATTGCGCGCATGCTCGAAGCGACTCAGCAACAGCCGCCACTGCTCGAGCGCTGCGGTATAGCCTTTGCCAAACCCGAATGCTTCGATGTCAGTTTTGCCGCCGGCTTTACACACCGCAGCCCAGCACATGGGCTCAGCCCAGTCAGCCGTGTCTAACACGATTGTCTTGAACTCATTCTCGGTCGAGGTGAGTTCGTCGACTGACTCGATGATGTCTCGCCACGTCGACACGTTTGGCATGCGAGCAACGTCGAGTTGTGCGGTGCCATCCTCTGCGCCGATGAAGATCGGCGACGGCGCACGCGACGCGAAAGTCGACTTGCCTAGGCCGTCTGTTGCGTAGAGCACGACGCGGATCGGCTTCTCGATACGGCCGCGCACAACTGCTGCAAGCCGGTTTCGGTTCTGTGTTGGTTGCGTAGGTGACGGTGGTGATTCTTTTGGTTCTGGTTTTCCCATGTGTCAGCCCTCCTCTTTCGGGCGCGTAACTCAAGCCGCGTAGGCGGCGTCGTCTGTCAGTTCCTCGTGTACGTTGTCTGTGTGTCGGAATCTGGTGGTGTCATCGAGCGCCGCGGTGCCGGTGCAGACGTCGAAGAAGTCGCACATGCGGCCGTACCGCTCGCAGCTGTCTGGGTTGCGTGGCCACTGGCCGCTCAACTGCGACTCGCGGTACATGCGAGACACCTGCCACCGGTCGAAGGCTGCGTCGCGTTCCTCACTCTCGAGGCGAACCACTACGCCGCGTTGGTAGTAGCGGTCTGGCGACTCCAGGATCGCCGCTCGCACTCGTAGCGTGTACTCCTCGGGTGTTTCGTCGGCTTCGCGCTGAGTGGCGTACAGCGCGCCGGCCTTGGTGTATTTGCGGTCCGCTGCCGGCGTGGCTTTGAGCGGCTTCAGCTTGGGCTTGCCGAGCACATCGTAGACGCAGCCAGCCACGTCGTACCCGAGCTCGCGAGCGCCCGCGTAGTAGGTAGAGATTTGCGGGTCGAGCGTAAGCCGCTTCCAGTACGTCGACCCGAGTCCGATGTCCGTTGACGACGTCTTGTGCTCAACCTTGTAGACGCGGCCATCGCGCTGGTCGCGCACGATGACGTCCAACTTGCCACCCAGCTGCCACGTTCGTGACGGCGCGTTTGTATCTGGGTTAACGAGCGGCGCGCGGAACTCCTTCTCCACTGCGATCACTTCGTACGGCCCATCGCACCACCGCGCTTCGTACCCACGCATCATCTCTGTTGCTCGCGCCAACACAAACGGATCGGCTTCGTAAGCCATCGCCTCAAGCGCAGCCGACAGCCTGTCGGCACCACTCTGCACGGCTTGCCACCAGTGCTCGAGCCCGGCATGGACCAGCGTACCGAAGTCAAGCGACTCTGCGTCGGACGCTGCTCTGTAGCCCAACTCGTAAGACAACTCAGCCTCGCGCTGACATCTGCGGAAGCAGCGCATCTGACTGTTAGTTAGCACTGGTAGCCTGGTTGTCATCTACTTCTTCTTCGCGCGCGTCCGCTTCTGGGGAAGAAGCGCCTTACAGTCCTCGAGTCGCTTCGCCACTTCGGCGTCGACAACGCGCTTCAGTTCCGCCAGCGTGCCAGTCGGCAGGTCGGCAATCTCATCCGCGCCGTACGCGTCGAACTTGTCTTCTGAAATCGAGTCAACCATCACAACCCCAGCAGCTTGTTCGGCGTGATGCCGGTGCGGCTGCAAATCCGCGCCAACGTTTCGACGCTGATGCTGCGCTCGCCACGCTCGATGTCCGACAAGAAGCCGCGCGTCAGCCCGATGTCGTAGGCGAAGTCCTCTTGCGTCATGCGGTGACGCTTGCGGAACTTCGCGATGCTATTGCCAATCGTTGCGTTGAGTTTCGTGTCCATGTACTTCTCCGTGTGTCAGCAGCCAAACGAAACGTGACTGGTGTTTCAGTGGGTTGATGCGACCCGTCTCGCAATCTCTGCGAGCACCATGCCGGTCACGTCTCATTTCGATGCTGAGTTCTGGGTAACGGGGACGGCTGCCGTTTCCAGGGGCGCAGGAAAGACTTCCAGCAACCGTCCCCATAAGTGTGTCAGCCCCGTGTTAGTCCTTGTCGAAGCACCGGATGCATTCGCCGATGCGCGTCTTGTGGCAGAGTGCAATCTGGTCACCCGGGTGAATCTCACCGCCGCACGTGTCGCAGTTTGTCCAACACTTCGACTGCCTCACCTCGATGAGAATGTCAGGCAGGTCGCCCTCGGCGGTCAGTTCAGCGATGGCTTGCTCAGCGTCGGCGCGATACAGGCTCCGGAAGAGCAGGTTTCGGAAGATGCGCGCTTCTGCGTCGGGGTCGTGCTGTAGCGTAGGCTCGCACTTCGCCAGACCGCGGAGGTTCGAGGTGGCGCGTTTGATCTGCATACGCAACCGTTTGGCAGGCGTGAGTTGGATGACGATAGCGGTCATGGCGCTTCCTCCACTTCGAACGTGACGAATGGCGCGATGGCCTGTTGCTGCTTCGCGGTCAGAAATCCGCAGCCCTGCTCGATCATGCGCTTCGCTTCAGCGAGTCCGAGGTTGCTCGTCTCGCGCAACCCCTTGATGGCTTGAATCTTCTGCAAGCCAACTTGCCATCTGCAGAGCGGGGCTGGCTCTCGTGACATGCTGTTGGTTACGTTGATGGGCGCCGGCTCCCGCTTCGCATGCGCGCACATGGCGTCGAGCAACTGACGGCGTTCAGCGTCGCACGCAGCGAGCCTCGTGTTCGCATCACCGAGCAACCGGTGGTTCTCATTGCTCGACCGTATTGCGGCCAAGCACTTAGCCTGCATCTCGTTGAATCTGCGCTTGAGGTCGCGCAACTGCGTCTCTGCCGATGGTTGCTTACCCATTTCGAAACTCCACCTGGTAATCGACCTCAACCGTCAACGTTTCTGGAACGCCGTGGCCGCGCTTCACATCGACGCCGAGCAACACCTTCAGCCGGTGCATGGCGGCGATCGCAGTCTCGACTCTGACGTGCGTGTCGTAGAACAGTTCGAGCTCTACGCGGGCTTGGGCCAACCGTTGGGCCGGTGTCACGTACACACATCCGGCTTGGCGCTTTCGTCGTAGGTCAGGAGGTAGTGGATGGTTCGCATCCCTGCCTTGTCAGTTACCCGGTAACGCTTGCGGCCGTCGCGACTCACCTCACGAAGCGCGTGGTCCAGCTTCGAGACAACTGATGACGGGCACGACAAGACCCGGATGTCACGGAATGGGTTTGTGTAGTAAGTGGTGTTGCGTTTGTAGTCTTCGTACGTCCACTTGAGTGCGACGCGGAGTTTGTTCTTGAAGTCCACCAACGTCTTCTTTTCGTCGGCCGCATGCTTCGCGACCAACTTCTTGTCGAGCGCTACCGCCCACGAACGACGCGCCTCGAGCGCATCCAACAACCCTTGCTTGCTGTACGAGAAATCCATCATCCCACCTCCGCATTCGCGACCGCGGACGATGTCTGCTCGAGCGATTCAGGCTCGTCGTGCAACTCGGCGGTGAAGTTGCGGAACGCTTCGTCAGCGCTCACGCCGTCGACGAGGATGCTGCCGCCTTCCTTGAAGGACACGTAAACCTCCCACGTCGTGTCAGGCCCTTGCTTCGTGCGCTCAGTCTTCACCGCGATGCTGAAGCGCTGGCCGGACTCGAGTTGAGCGGCGACTTTGTTGAAGAGGTCGGCGTATGAGAGATCAGCCACGGTCGTACTCCAGGTCTGCGGCGTTCACCGCGATGGTTGCAATCTGTTTGGCGTCCTTCGCTCCAGCCGCGACGGCTCGCAGTGCGCGGAGATACAGCAGTCGTTCCTCTCGCAGCGCTTGGTCGATGTCGCCCCGAAGTGCAGCGCCGCCGATTTTGATGAGTGCCTGTCGCGCTTCAGTCGGCGTGATGGCGCCGCGCTCGTTTTGGGGTCGACCTTCGAGACGCGCGATGCTGGCGAGTAGCTGGTCGATGTTGCTCACTTGGTCGGCTCCACCGCTGACCACCCAGTCTTGGTGTCGTACTCGGCTCGCTTAGACTTTCGCAGCGCCTGCAGTGCGTGGTCTACTTCTCTGTAACGTCTGCTGCGACTGCGATCGAACAGCTCGTGATCCTGCAGTGAATCGGTGATGTGCCGAAGTCTGACGGCTGCACCGCTGGCGATGAGTCTCAGCACAACGTCAGTCTTGTGACTCACAGCCGCCCCCCAATCTTGATCTCATACCCGACGGCCATAGCAGTCGCCCACGGTGAGGTGAGCAGCGCGGACATCACCACGTCGTCGGTCGTCTGCAGCCGCGCGAAGATGTGCTCGACGCGCTGGTCCAACTCGGGGTCTGGTGTGTCCAGGTCGAGTGACTGTAAGACTTCGTGCTCGAAGGCGTCGTGCTCGGTGATGCGGTAAGTCATTTGCCGCGAGCCTCCATGATCTTGAGATCCCAGTACCGCTCGAGCGCGGCGTCGTCTTTCGCGACACGCGCCTCGCATTCGCACTCCGGTTCCCAGTGGTCGACCTCGCCGTCGTCGCCGAGAATCTCTGCGTACACCTCGTCGCAGTACGAGCACTTGACGCTCACGTCGGCACCTCCAACTCCTCGGTCCACGCTCCAGCGGTCGGCCTGATCGCGACCTTCCATCCGTTCGCCTGCATGAAGAACTTCGCCGAGCACGCCGAGTTGTCACCAGCGAACACGTCGCGGTGGACCTCACACTTCACGAGGCGGCCGAACTCGTTGATCTTGAAGCCGATGACGCGGTAGCTGCGTGGTGTCACTTGCCGCCTCCGAAGACGCCGTACGCGCCGGACTTCTGGTAGCCAGCGGTCCGGCGGACGTGGCGCATCGACTCTTCGAGTTCGGCAGCGCGATCTGCGTCGCGTTCTGCACGAGCGAGGTTGATGTTGCCGAACTTGTCCATCGCGATTCCCACGATGTTGTCGTCAGCGTCATTACCCAACTCACACAGCGTCAGGTACATGAGCTGCGAGTATTGGAGAGCGGTCACTTCGCCACCGCCTGCTCGAGCCGCGCCTTGGCAATCGCTAACGCTGCTTCCACAACGTCACGCGTCAACTCCTGAGACTCACGCGCCTTCGCCAACGCCACACGCACTCGGATACTCGTCGTGTTCACTTGCGCCCCTGCTCCCCGTCTCGAACTCTCGTTCTTGACAAGACTCAAGTTAGCGCTGTCCTTGCGAGACGTCAAGGAGTGTCAGCAAGTTCTTCGGCCCGTGCGGTCCGCCACTGGTTGCGGACGTGGCGCAAATGCCTGAAGCTATGAGGCATTCCTGGAGGGTCCTGGATGCCGAAAAAACTACTCGCCACGCTGGCCATGCTCGCCGCTATTGGCTGCCGGGACACCGAGCCGACAGACGATGCTGGCGATATTGCGCGACGCTACACGTGCTTTGACGGCGACTACATCGTCACAGTGGACGATGACATCACGACCAGTGCGACGTGCTCAACCGTTGTGAACGGCAAGACAGAGCACGGACATGTCGACATCGACACCGCGATTGCGACCGATGCGAAATGCGAAGTCGCCGGCACGCTGTACGAACTCTTCCCACCAGCGGCAAGTCAGAGCGACAACACAAAGCACGACCTGATCAGGCTCGACGATCGATGCGTCGTGTATGACCGTAACACCAACGCCGAGTGACTAGCCATCGTGGACTACAGATGTAGCCGCTGTGTCACCTAGTATATACATACCGTTTGATTCCGGCCTGTGACACGCTCCACCCCTGACGTGCATTGACCAGGGGTGGGAATGTTTGAGAGTGAAACCAACGTACTGGCAGCGTGGATTTACAGACACTCCAAAGTCGTCGGAGTGCCGGCTCCACTAACGATGGCACTCGAGCTGGGGCTGCAGCTGATCGCTCTTCCAGTAGGCGGAGGCGCCACACTCGTAGGAGAGTCAATCATCTGGGATCCAACAACCCGGCTCTCACGGCAGCAAGCCCTCGTACTCAGAGAGATGTGCCGATGGGTGCTGCGCGAGCACGGGTTGCAGAACGACACAGACGAAGGAACTAGCCTCGCGGTCGCCTTCAACTCTTACGCTTCGCGGCGCTTGAACGTCCGCCAACTGGCGGCTCGCGTTCCTGACTCTTCGCAATACCGCCGCCCGCTCGTGAAGGCTTCCTCTTCTTCTTCATCACCAGCAAACCATCACCCTGTTTTGCGGAGCGGAACGCACCCCGCTTTGCCTCGGTCGCGATAGACGTGTCTGCGGTCTCGCGTTGGGGCTCACTCTGGTATTTCTTCCAAGCCGCCTCCATGACATCGAGCAGTTCGTTCTTCGCGCTCGACGGTGACTTTTCCCTCGGACCGCTGAACGGGTCGCCGCGCGTTAGGTAGGACCTGTACGTGGGTGGCGGCTTGTTGCCTTCCGGATCGTCGACGAAGTAGCACGGCAGGATCCCCGTCTTGTGCCAAATCTTCGAAACAAGTTCGAGGTTTATGGTGACTGTCTCGCCCTGTCGGACCTTTGACAATGTGCCCTCGTCCACACCAAGAGCTGCCTTCATGGCTCGCTGAAGCCCGCTCTTCTTCGGCCACGATGTCGGCGGAATCCTGGTCGCGTCGTGCAGCAGCTGCACCAGCCGCTCAGCAGCAAGCTCTTTCAAATCCATGACTTGGGATTCTGCCACAGCAATACTTGCGGGTCTTCCTTGACAGTCCGCAAGTTTGAGGCCTATGTTTCCGGTCGATGGATGCTGCAGCGAAGTTGAAGACATGGCGTGTAGAGCGCGACTACACGCTCGAAGATGTCGGCCGAGTCGTTGGGTGTGACTTCACGACAATCTCGAAGATTGAGAACCGCTGGCAGCATCCTGGCTTGGGCCTCGCGTTGAAGCTGGAGAAGGCGTTCTGCATTCCGGTCGAGACGTGGAGCAAGAGTCGGCTGAAGCGGTCGCCGAAGCGCAAGCGCGCCAAGGCGCGCGACTCTGACGCTCCACCCGCTTAGTCATTTCCACGCGATCCATTCTGACTGAATGGGATGCGACTGCCAGTTACATCCACAGAACATTTTTCGCACAGCGTTGCTGACAGGTCTCGTTTCAAATCTGAAGGTTGTCGCGAATGAGTAAGGCACACACGGAAGCTAATACCCACACATCTGGGGTGCCAGCTGAAATCGATGTGGTAGTCGATTCAAGGTCCATCGCCTTGACTGTGAAGTCGCGTATTGCCAGGCGCGCGCGGATGAAGCTTGGTCACCTGACTGACGACGCGATTGCGGCGGCGACTCACACCAGTCGGACGACGGTTGTTAGGTGGCGCGACTCTGAGCGTGAAGACGCGATGTCGATTCGGCACATGGTGTACGCGCCTCAGGAACTGGTAGACGAATGGATCTCACAGCTTGCAGTCGAGCGTCAGAAGCTGGGGTTTGCTACCCGCCGCTGGACGGCGACTGATGACGAGAAGGCTGCGCACCTTTCGCCCGAGCTCGAAGCTGCAATCGCTCGCGCAAAGGCTGGAGCACTCGAGGTGACCAACGTCATCGCGAAGATGCGCGGCAATCGCCGCTGACACGCAGTCTCTTACTCGGGGTGTTGTATGCCGACATTGATTGGTCTCTCTCCTGTGTCCGCAGTCTCACGCGAAGAACTCAACCTGCTGTACGACGCCACTGACCACTGGCGCGACCGCATCTGCCATCGCTACCAGTTGTCGCAACAGCAACGTCGCGACGCACTGGTCAGCCATTCCGAGATCGTGCGCGGTGAGAAGCACGACCGGATGGATGAGATCATGCGGGGTGGGCGGTGACCTGGTTGCTCGTACCCGCCTACTTCGGCGTCGTCTACGTCATCGCTCGCACAACCGTGTGGCTGCAGGGTTGGGCGGCTAAGCGCGCGTTGGAGTTGGATGAGCGGGCGGATGAGGAGAGTTGGTTGTGAATCTACACGCTACAGAAGACGGTTCGGCGTGCGACGCATGCCTGTCGTGCGCGCACTGCGCGACTAAGGGCTCTGACTCCTGCGCACAGTTCTGTGCCCATGTGAATCGCATTGCCACGCATGTGCCGAGTGAAGACGAGATCGCCGCGGCGTTGAAATGGTTTGCTGACTACGCGCCCTTGCCGCAGCCGCAGTCGATGCACAGCCACGGCTTGGTGCTCGCCTCGGTTGTACGGCGCATCCGGGCTCAGGGGGCTACATGCTCGCAGAAGTAGCCGGCGTGCTCACTGGTGCTGCGTTTGTTTGGTTTGGCATCTGCCTGCACAAGCCACTGCTGCAACTGCGGCGTGCCGACGGCGTGCTCTACCTGACGCGTTGGTCGTTCGTTGACTACCGATGGGCGCCGTTCAACATCTACCTGCACCGCATCGACGCACCGGACCCGGACCGGCATCTGCACAACCATCCGTGGAACGCGATCGTGTTCGTATTCAGTTGGCGCGGGTATTGGCAGGACGAGTTTGGATACAACACCGGCCGCTCACACGGTGACCGCGTCGAGGTTGTTCGTAAGCGCGTGCGCTTCATCAACCGACTCGGCAGCTACTACCACCGCATCTCCGTGATTGCACCGGGCACCTGGACCCTTTGCATCACCACTGGATACAGACGTCAGTGGGGATTCAACGTCGATGGTGAGCACGTCCACTGGAAGACGTACGTGGACACGTATCAGAAGGAAGTGATGTCAGCAGTCGGGGTTGTGAGCGGCCAGAGGATTGAGCCGTGAAGCGTCAGATCGCAGAGACTGACGTCGCCGAAGTCATGGTCGCATGGCTGCAGTCGATGCAGTGGGACGTGTACCAAGAGGTCACGCTCAACGGATGCGTCGCCGATATCGTGGCAACTCAGGGTCCTCTCGTCTGGATTCTTGAATGCAAGACTAGCTTCGGCATTGCCGTGCTCGGGCAAGCTTGGGAGTGGCGTCTGCTTGGCCGCGCCCACTTCGTCAGCATCGTTGTGCCGTCACGCCGCAATCACACCGGCGGTCGACTCGAACGCGAGATGTTGGATTACACGGGCATCGGTATGCATTGTGTCCGGTCTCCAGAGACCGCCTGTGGTCTGCGCTATGCAGTTACACACGAACGCAACCCATCTCTGATGCGCCGCGCTCCACTGGTCGACGACACCCGTGACAAGCTTCGTGAGCAGCACAAGACGTTTGCCAAGGCCGGCAACAATCACGGTGATAGGTGGACGCCGTTCGCCGATACGTGTTCGCAGTTGGCAGAGTTTGTTCGCCGCAATCCTGGCTGCACGCTGAAGCAGGGCATCACTTCGATCAAGCACCACTACAGCAGCTACCCAGCCGCGTCCGGTGCGCTTCGGAAATGGATCGATAAGGGCATCGCTGCAGGCGTCTCGCTTCGGCGTGACGGCAAGGCGCTGACGTTGCATCCGGCGACGGCGCCTGTGCCTGACGCGCCATTCGGAGTTGCGCTATGAAGACGTACGGAGGCCCGCGCCCGCAAGACGGATGTGTATGCCCTCTTTGCGCTCGACTGCGCGCTAACCTGCGTGAAGGCGAGGAGTTGGACCTCGCCCAAGCCGACACGTTGCCGCCCGCCGAGACGACGAAGCAGCAGACCACCTACTGGCTCGAGCGACTCCAGGATGAACTGCGGCGGAGGGGGATATGAGTGACATCGAAGTTGTCCGTCAAGAGAACGCTCAGCTCCGCGCCGCACTGGCGATGGTGCGGCAAGCGTTTGAGTTCGGCGACGGCCGTACTGCTGTGTGCCGGGTGCGTTCAATCTTCAGAAAACTAGACGAAGCCGCCCGGAACGTCGGCGTCTTCAAGATGGCAGATGAGGTGCTCATTCAACGCGTCGAGTCACTGGAAGAACGCGTCGCTCGTTTGGAGGATATGTGAGTGACATCGATCTGCGACTCGGGCGTTGGGAAGATGTGTTGGCTGACGTCGAGTGCGATGCGTTGATTACGGATCCGCCGTATAGCGCGCGTACTCACGAAGCCTACTCGCCACGAACAGACGTCCTCACCGCTTGTGAGCGCGATGCAAAATGGTCGGCGCGTGGTGGTAAGCGTCGGACGTTGGACTACGAGACGTGGAACGACGATCAGATCGCTGAGGCCGCTGAAAACTGGTCGCGTATGTGCCGTGGTTGGATTGTTGTGTTCTGCGATCACGTCATCGCTCGTGTTTGGGAATCAGAGTTACAGCGTTATGGCCGCTATGTGTTCTCACCTTTGGCGGCAGTTGAGCCTGGTTCACGAGTGCGATTAGCAGGGGATGGACCCAGTCAGTGGTCGACGTGGATAGTCACTGCCAGACCTCGTACGATGCCGTGGTGTAAGTGGGGAACATTGCCGGGCGCGTACGTGGTGCCAGAAGGCAACAGTGGACAGAAGTCAAAGGTTGTCACCGGTGGCAAACCACTGTGGCTCATGCAACGCCTAGTCGCCGACTACTCCCGCCCCGGGGATCTCATCTGCGACCCGTGCGCTGGCGGAGCGACCACGCTACTGGCTGCGGCTATCGAGGGTCGTCGCGCCATCGGGGCTGAGATGGACCCGGTCACTCACGCGAAGGCAACTAAGCGCCTCGCACGTGGCTACACGCCGGTGATGTTTCAGACCGAGCGCGAGCCGATCGATCCGAAGTCTCAAGAGTCGTTGTTCGATGGCAGTAGCAGTAAGGCTGGTGGTTGAATGGCCTGGGGTCGTATGGATGACAAGTTCCACCGCAACCGTAAGGTGCGTGAACTTCGGCGTTCCAAGGGTGGCAAGGAAGCGCTCGCCGACTGGACGTTCTGGTGGTCCTGGTGCCTCGACGATCCGGAACTCACTGGCATCGTGCCACTCGACGAACTCTCAGGCTCGGACCTGAAGTCAGCGGAGTTGTTGGTGAAGGCCGGACTATGGGACCGTGTTGAAGGCGGCTACAAGTTCCATGACTTCCACGAGTACAACCCAACGCGTGAGAAGATTGCGAAGAAGCGGGATGCCGATCGCGAGCGAATCGCCAGCAAGAAACCTCATTCAGTTGAGACAGAACCGGTAAGCGAATCGCATCCGATTCGCACGCGAGTCGCAAACGATTCGCAAGCGAACGACGTGCGATTCGCTGGCGACTCGCCTCCACGCGACGCGCACGCGCGTCCCAACCCATCCCAACCCATCCCAGAGAGTGAGAGCGCGCTCGCCGAGATTTCCGACCGCAGCCTCGTGTGGGCCAGGCTCGGGAAAATCTATCAGGAAGTGTACGACGCCGAGCAAGAGGGCGCTCGCAACCCGAGGCTCTACGACGAGCAGCGGATTCTTTCTTCAGACTCAAAGCAGTTCCGGAAACTCGTCGAGCTCGTGAAGACCGAGGCTAAGCGCTCAGGCATCGGCGAGAGACAAGTCTTCGTAGCAGCCGCTCAAGCGTTCCTGCGTGACCCGAGGCAGCGCGAGAAGGGCCTCGTCCTCGAGTTCTTCACCCGCGACTTCACTCTGTACGTCGACCGCTCGGACATCGAGGCCGCCTCGTGAGCGGCGTTCCCTGCACAGACCCGGCGTCCGAATCGCTCTACCTCCGAAGCTGCATCGGGGTCACAGCGCGGCCGCAGCACGACCATATGAGCGACTACGAGTCGCGGCTCGACCCGCGAGACTTCTTCGTCGACACCCATCGCGGCGTCTGTGAGCTGCTCTGGAGTCGGGTCGACGCCAAGCAGGCCGTGTGGAAGCACGAACTGAAACTCGCCGCTCCGAAGCTGGCAGACGTCATAGACGCGATGCTCAACGATGCCGGTGAGCGGGAGCAGAAGGCAGGCCCGATTGCCGACCACCTCCGCGCGCTGGCTCGCCGTCGCCGGAAGTACGAGGCGCTGTCTCGCGCGGCCGCGGCGCTGGCTGACGGCGACGAGGGCGCGGCCGACGAGCACATCGCGAGCGTCGCGTCGGAGCAAACCGAGCAGCGCACCAATGAATACATGAGCGCCAGTCAGACGGTGCGAGCGGCGGCGGAAGAAGAGAAAGCGTCACGGTCGGAGGGATTCAACCGGCGCACTGGCTTTCCGATCGTCGACAACGCGGTCGGCAACCTAAGAGCCAAGACGATGACGATCGTCGGCGGCACGACGGGCGCCGGTAAGAGCTCGCTGATGCTGGCTGCGGCGCTCAAGCAGGCGCGGCGCGGCGTGCCGGTCGGCATCGTGTCGATCGAGGATGCTGAGTCAGTGTGGGGCGAGCGGCTGTACTCCGAGATCCAGAACGAGAGCATCGCCGAAGTAACCGATGCGAAGATCGAGGAAGCCGCGAAGCAAGCTGAGTTGCTAGGCGTTCACTTCGCGTACGAACTCGGGCGTCCGCTGAAGGACGCGCTGCGCGCCATCAGGCACCTCGTCCGGAAGAACGGCTGCCAGGTCATCTATGTCGACTACCTCCAGGCGCTGAACGACCCACAGAAGTCGGAGCGCCGGCACTTCATCGCAAACGCTGCGGCGAAGCTGAAGGCTCAGTGCCAGGAGTTGGGCGCGTCGCTTGTGCTCGCCTCACAACTCTCGCGGCCGAGCAAAGAGAAGCCGTTCGGCGAGGTGTTCATGAACGACCTGAAGGAGAGCGGCGACATTGAGAACATGGCGGAGATAGTCATGTTGCTGTGGAAGAACGGCGACAAGGACACGTCACTCACTCTCGGCAAGATCGTCAAGGTGAAGTGGTCAGCGGCTCGACCGCGCTTCCAGATTCAACGCAACCAACACGGCAACGTGGTCGGGTTGTCAGAGCCAGTCGACCAACGCAGCCCGTACGACAGGGATTCGATATGAGTCGGACCGACGTACTCCTCGATGTGAACTGGCACGGCCGCGAGACCGAGAGCGGCAACGTCATCTACGGCTGGCATCTCGGTAGCGTGTGCGTGATCGAAACTGTCATCGACGACTTCAGTCGTCTCGAGGTCTACGTCTCACATCCGGATCCTGAGTCCGAGGCCGGCGCGATCGTTCTCCACTGGGCTGTGTTCGACACACGCGCCGAGGCGATGCAGCGACATGACGTGCTCGTGAAAGAACTCAGAGAAGTTGGAGAGCACGGGATGTACGCGCGCCTGTTTGAGAGCGTGTCGGAAGCGAAGGCAGCATCGTGATCTGCATCCGCTGTTGCAAGCAGGAGTTGTTCGTCGGGCATTCGTGCACGGACGACTCCGCGCCATGCTCAGTCTGCGGCCGCTCACGCGTGGTCGAAGTTGTGCTGCATGACGATCGCGGATTCTTGTCGATCACACACAAGTGCATCGGCTGCCTTGGGCCTAACCAAAACAAATCGGGGTGGTAAGTGACAGAAGTATTGAACGTGGACGTAACGGCTGATAGTCAACACATTGTGTATCGCAGTCGGGGAGTGACACTGTTCGACGAAGGTGAGCCAGCGCCTGGTGAGAAGCGTAAGCGCACACGCGTGTCGGCGCGGATCGACCGGTCGCATTGGGAGGCGGAGTACGATCACCGCTTCGTCGCGACGCGCAGTATTCACAACTCGAATCCCAAGGCGAAGGTGTTCGGCAACTTGGATGCGCGGTTCTCTCAGGTCGAGGTTGAGCGTAGGCACAAAGCGAAGATGAAGACGCAGCCTGCTCGCGACTACTTTGAGATGGGCGGGTCCAAGCGATACAGCAAGGCCGAAGTTACGGCGGCCATGACGCATGGCAAATGGCGACTGGTCGACCTCATCGAGTACGGCAGTCACGACGCGGTGAAGGTCAGAGCTGTCTGCGAAGGTGGCTTCTGCGACGGGCCGGCCAAGCACTTCACTGCAGGCGAGTGGTTGGGCGCGGTGATTCGGCCGTCGTGTCTGAAGTGCAAGACGAGTCAGCGGCGTAACGATGACGTAGAGCAGATGAAGCGCGACGTACACCTGACTCACGGCGCCTACTCGTTTGTGGGATTCGAGACTACGCAAAGGAGCGATGTCGAGTTCCTTCGACGTGTCGTCGGTAGGTGCAACGGTCCGCGGTGTGGAGGTCGTACGAGGCTGTTCCTGTTTGCGGCGTGGCAGACCGGTAGCGAAGGCCGACTCGGCTGCAACAAGTGCACTGGACGAGTGCGTAGTCAGAGAGCACGTGCGACCCGCGAGTTGCGTGAAGGTGAGCCGTGTCAGCTGGACCTTGCGGCGAATGAGATGCGTGCGGAAGAGAGTGCGGCATGACGTTCACCTGTCGAGAATGCAACGAAGATATCAGTGTGATCGACGGTTTGGATCCAGCTGACTACTGCAACGCTTGCGTGCATACGGTGCTTGACCAACTGGTAGCGGACCACAAAGCGCTGCGTGCGGCGGCTGTTGGTCTGCGTGCTCGGTTCGGGCCACCGGCTGCAGCATCAATGGATGGGCCTGGTGAAACAGAGAAGTTGCAGCGAGCGCTGAAGCACTTCGACGCTACGCTCGTGAAGGTAACGCGATGACCGCCTACGACGAATCCATGGCCGCACTGGTGAATCGACTGGACGGGTTGGAAGCCGACCTCGCGGCGAGTGAGTCGCGCATCCGTACGCTCGAAGTAGTGGAGCCCAAGGCTGGGCCCGACGTCATCATCGAGATTTACAAACGACTCGAGGCGCTGGAACTGAACCAGTCAGCAGCGTTCGCAGCCTCGAAGATTACACTCGAGAAGCACGAGGAGCGGCAGCGAGTGTGTCGTTGGCACGCGACTCGAGACGCCGCGTTGCCCGAAGCCATGCGCATGCTGGTCGGACTCAATGATGACCACGAGGCAGCCAACCGAGCGCACAGCATCGCAGCCATCCACGCCGACCGTGCGCACGGACCACTGGTCGCGACTGAGCGTTCTTGGGTTGAGAAGTTCAGTGAGGAATACGTAAACCACGTCAACGCGCTGGTGAAAGCGGCCAAGCGCGCGCGTAACAATCTCAGGCATCGCGACAGGCCAGGCGAAGCGAACGACCTGGACGGCGCCCTCAAACCATTCGGTTGGCACAAGTGACCGCGCTGAAGACCAAGCGCAGCGTCGAACTCGACGTCACTTGTTTCATAAAGCCTAGTGCTTCGATCCTGGATCCTCATCCGGCGGAAGTGCACATCACCCTGGGCGTGTACCTCAAGAGCCAGGCGCGCATGTCCAACGGTTGGATGGCTGTTTACGGTCGCACGCAGACAACGCGTCGTCGCGTGATGAAGGCGCTGGCAGAGGTGCCAGGTTGCGGGCCGATGAATGGACTAGGTCACGTCGGACTCTGGCTCGATGGCACACCAAACCATATCCGCTTCGTTCGACTGGCACCGCGCACCCTCGACACGGACAACTTGGCAACAGCGTTCAAACCGATCCGCGACCAGGTGTGTTGTTGGTTGGCAGGTGAGAACACGACGACGGCGCGGGCGAATGACGGCAAGCGCAGTGGGTACACGTTCGACTACGGACAGCAGCAACAGGATGCTTACGGCATTCGCATCGAGATGAGAGTAACGCAATGACGTCGTACTTGGACTCAGCTTACACAACGAACCCAAACACACGTTTCGTGCAAGCGGACTGGAACGAGTTGATCCATGCCGCTGCTCGCACCGAACGTGCGTTCCGTGAACGTGGCGATGCGCGTGAGGCTGATCAGATTGCCATCTACCGCAACCTGTTCGTTCACTCCGCGCAACGTCACCTGGACCGCATCGTGTCCAGCAACGGCAATGGCCACACCAACGGCCACACCAAAGACTCGACGGTTGTAACCGAGCTTCCAGGTTTAGGCTTGGCGGCGTCTGAGGATTCAACCGTGAACGGCCAGACACCAGCCGACGAGAAAGGTGTTTTGCAGGACAGCGGCCGTGGTGATGCGCTTCCCCCCGAGCCCCCCACGGTCGCTGTACCGAGCATCGAGGACCGCATCCAGACTCTCATCGCGCAGATGGAGCATGCGATGACGCAGCACCCTGACCACCAGGGCTACGAGGTCGCGTTGAAGATGCTCCACCGCGGCCGCACGTTGGCGCGTGAGGGCAAGCTGGAGTTGGCGGAGAGGCAGTTCAGGGCGGCGAGTAATGCGGCCGACAAGGCAGAGGCGAGGGAATACACATGAGAACGATCACGACTCACCACACGAACGAGTGCAACAAAGCCATCACGTTGGATGCGGACGATCGCAACGAGAACGGCGTCACCCAGAACTACTACGCCAGTTGGCACGAAGTCGACGACTCGACCATGACGATCGACATCCCGTTCCAGTACGGGCCGATCAAAGAGGTCGGCACGAACGGCCTTACGCTCGAGGTGTTACTGTCAATCGCAGCCGACCAACTTGAGGGTTATCAGTCGAGTCCGTACGCCAACAAGTACAACGCTACCGCGCTCGATCACATCCGAGCGGCGGCGTACACACTCGAGTTACGCACGAAGGAACGCGAAGCCCGCGGCGTCGAAGGGACACACAAGCTGTGACCCAGATAGATTGGCTACTCCCAACGCTCGTGAGCGTCGCTATGGTTGTGGCTTGTGGTGAACGTATGACAAGCCACATCGGAGCGATACTGGCGCAGTTGGCTGACGACCAGAAGTTCATCATCGAGAATGGCGGTAGCCAGTTGCAAACGCGCGTCGTGCTTGTGCATCCAGATGCCAAGCTGCCCGCGTATGCACACGAAGGCGACAGTGGCGCCGACCTGGCATCGGTTGTGAACCACTACATCCCGGCCGGCGGTTGGCTGAAGATTCCACTCGGGGTTGCGATCCAACTGAGCCCAGGATTCGAAGCGCAGGTACGACCTCGGTCATCGCTATCCGCCAACGGAATCGTGTGCGCGTTCGGCACGATCGACCAGGGATACACCGGCGAGTTGTCGGCCGTGCTCTACAACCTCACTCCACATGAGTACGAGGTGAAGGCTGGTCAACGTGTGTGCCAGTTGGTGATTGCTCCGGTCGCGCGCGTAACGTTCGTAGAGGCCGAGTCATTGGATGCAACCGAACGCGGTGACAACGGTTGGGGGAGCAGCGGCACGTGACCGTCGCACTCGCCATCGCAACCGTGCCTACTCGCCTCATCGACATGCGCGACGCCGCCCTCGACGACCTACGCGATCAACTCGAGGATGCGCGTGCCGATCGCGACCGGGCTCAGGCGCGGTGCAGGGAGTTGGAGATGAGGTTGGATGCGATACGGGAGGTAGTGCGATGAGTGACTGGCGCAGCAACTGGAAGCAGCCACGGCCGATGCGCGAGTGCGAGGTATGCGACGGCAACGGCGTCGTCGACCTCATCGGATTTGGTATGGTGGTCTGCGACGTCTGTATCGGCAGGGGCATGGTCGACCTGTCAGCAGAACCGAATCCTTGCATCGAGTTGGGCCAGGATTGATGACCACCCTCCGCGACTTCAAGGCCGGCCGGAAGAAGCAGGGCTGCGTCGCGTGCGGTGCCAAGCCGTACTACCAGACTCCATGGCGCACATGGCTCGACGGCAACTGCAAGGCGTGCGGCGCGAGCAAGGGCAAACAGCGGCACCTAGGCGGTCGCAAGAGCGAGGCTGTCCGTGCTGAGGATGCAACGCTCGACGCGATGCTGACCAAAGTCGTCGAGGCGCGTGGGGCCGAGATGACGGTGATCGCTGAGCCAATCAGCCAGGTCATCGCCAAGCCAACGCGCAACACGAAGGCGTCTGACAGGCTGGCCACTGAGGCTGCCTGGCAGGCCGGTCACGAGCGTAAGATGGCAGCGCTGCGTCGGCTAGGGCTGGACGACAGGCCGGAAGAGCGGACGCCAGCTGGAGCTCGCAGTGAGATCCGCGCCCGTGACATCGCGACGGCTGAGGCTAAGCGGTGTCCGCGGAGTGAGTTGCTGGACGCGGCTCGTAGCGGGTGTGAGTACGCGGCGTGGCAGGCGGATGGGTTGTTTGAGAACTGGGCGAAGGAACAGAGGACGGGATGAAGTGTACAGGTGCGCCGAGTGACGACCCGCATGCTATCGCGCTGCTGCGCCTCATGGAGGACATCTCCGAAAGCCACTACTGCGCCGGCTGGTTGATGGGCTTGGAACGTGATTTGTTTCGCATCACGTTCTGCGATGGCGATCCGAACTACGGCATGGACGAGGTCTCCGTTGGCCGACGCCAGCAACTCAAGCGGTTGGCGGAAGTCAGTGAGTCATGGTGGGTGTGGGACGAAGACGACCCAGAGATCAAGCGCATCACCCTCGATGAAGCCAAGTCGAGGTACGGGAAGTGACCACCTGGCACGAACACGACACCGCGGACTACAGTCCATTGCCGGCACGACTCTTCATCGCCAGCCGTGCAGCTGCCGATGCGATCGAGCAGTGGCTCCAGCGCGACTGCGATGCCGGCGACGATGAACTGTTGCGCGAGGCTCGTGAGTACGATGATCGCGGGTGGTTGAGCCCGGTGGTGGAGGCGTGACTCGCAGCGTCAAGGGCGCGCCGAGTTGTCCCGCGCGCAAGTGTGACTGGTTCGGCGGCAAGGCATCGGGCGCGCATCGCGTTGCCAGACAGTCGCCTCTCGTTGACCCTGACCTGGAACCTGGTGACTGCGGATGTTGCCCAGAGATGACCGCGCAGGAAATCGAGTACGACAAGGTCGAGCGCGACTGGGCGGCGTGGATGGACGAGCAGAGTTGGGACGACTACGTCGATTGATCTCCCCCTCCCACTTCGACCACGCGGCCTACGCCGAACGCATGGAAGCGATGCCGCCTCGGATGCGAGCAGTCATCGAGCGCGTGTGCATGGGCCAACCGCTGCCGTCTATCGCCGCCGAGATGGCAATCTCGATCGAGACGGTACGCAAGCATATCCGGGCCGGGATAGAGCGTTGTGGAGTCAGAGGGGGGCAGCGTCGTCTGGTCGCGTGGCTGTTGCTGGGAGTCAGATGCGCCTGAATCGCAACGACCACCCGTTCCCGCGTCGAGTCGTCAACCCGCACACGCACTATCCCGGGGAGCGCGTCGGCCAGTACGTGCTCTGGTGGAGTTCGGAAGAGGCGTTGGGTGTGCTACCGCGGCCACGGCAAGGCATGCTCAAACGCCGAACGTCGGCGAAGGCACGCTCAGCATGGTTCACGTCGCCAGTACGCAGGCACGACGTCTCATGCTCAATGACATCGCCGGACCGCGCAGAAGGCGCGAGTGACAGCATCGGTGGCGACCCGCGAAACTGACACGGCTGACAAACACGCCCCGTGACACGAACGCTCTGCCGCTGATGGCGTCTGAGTGATTGCGTGGTGTTAGGTGTCGGCACACAGATTGCCTAGCCGCCCTCAACGGGGCGAGTGGAGGCAACGGTGAGAGAACAACTGATCACGGTCGATGGACATGTCGCGCTGGTGATGGAACTCGGGAGGCATTCGGACGTTCGGCAGTGGTGCATGCGGGAGAAGTTCGGTGTGGCAGGGCTCGAAGGTGTGGATGAAGACGGGCGGATGTACCGGCTCGAACTTCACGAACCTGAGGTCGGTGAGTTCGAGGGCTACGACGCGGAGTGAACGGCAGCACTCACGTGACGCCGCCGCGCAGCCGAGAAGTACCGCTGCCGGCGACGCCACTGTGACGGACCCACCTTGTGGGTGTCAGGTGTGTGGTATCAGCAAGCCCGAAGTGTGGCTGCCGCACTGATCGCTGAGACTTCACGCTGCAGGTGTGTCGCGTTGCATACCGCCTCCTGCTCCGAGCTCTGTCTCAAACGACAACGGGCTTGAGGAACGCGTCGAGCGGCTGAAGGCAAGGCTTCACACCAGTGTCCCGGCCAACGAGACGAGCCCTCACTTGACCGAGCAGTACGCCGAGTGGAGCGACTACGGCAACCGTGAGATGTGGGTCGACCTGTACACGCGCCTGAAGAAGTCAGAGCGCAGTGGTCGTACAGGTGCGTCGCGTAGAAAGCGACGGGCGACGCGGTGAAGATCGGTTCACTCTTCAGCGGCATCGGTGGCCTTGAACTCGGCCTTGAATGGTCCGGACTTGGCGAGACTGTCTGGCAAGTCGAGTTCGATGAAGGTTGCCGAGCCGTGCTTGCTCAGCACTGGCCCAACGCTACGAGGTTCACGGATGTCAGGTCAGTCGGCGCAACTAACCTTGGACCTGTCGACCTCATCTGCGGAGGCTTCCCATGCCAAGACGTCAGTTCGGCCGGCAAGAGAACTGGCCTTAGCGGTACTCGCAGCGGCCTCTGGTTTGAGTACCTGCGAATCGTTCGAGAGTTACACCCGGACTGGGTCGTGGTCGAGAATGTCGCCAGCGGAGCGTCTCGCTGGACTGATGCCGTGCTCACAGGGTTGGGCGAGCAAGGCTATGCATGCCTACCGGTCCCGGTTAGCGCGGCTGAGGTTGGAGCTCCACACCTCCGGCGACGAATCTTCGTTGTTGCCCACTCTAACGCGCGTGGGGAACTTGCTGGCGCCATCGCAGAAATGGCCGTCGCACCGGAACCTTCTGCCAACGCTGACAGCGAACTCGTACGGCAGCAATCAGGGTGGCGCGGCAGGTCGTGCAGGCCCGGTCCGACCGAGCCTGCAGACAATCGCGAAGCAGAGGCTCTTGCCGACGCTCACGAGGAGCGATGCGACGGGTGGTCTAGGGCATTACGGCGAAGGCTCGCCAAACCTAAGGACAGTGGTTGGTTGCGCGCTCAGCCCGACATGGTGCGAGTGGTTTCAAGGACTGCCGGAGAACTGGACAAGCGCAATGCCAGCGCGCGGATCAAAGCGTTAGGAAACGCAGTAGTTCCGCAGTGTGCAGAAGTTGTCGGCTGGGTCATCCGTGAGTTGTCGGCATGACGTCCGATTGCACTCAAGCCCCAGCGGATTCATCCGTTCTATGTTGTATGCGCGATGTAATCTGGATGTACGCTGTTTGTATTCTCAGTGGTTGTGGTCCGTCGTTTGGGCATGAGAGCGCCGATGAGCAGTGGTCCGACGACCCACGTAGCGCATCCATAATCGCTCAGGAAATCTACGAGATTGAGCACGGCCCGTTGCGTCAGCAGTGTGTGGAAGACGCCGAGTTGGCAGAGTTCGTGCCGATGGATCCTGGTGCACTGGGCGTACAGTGCGGGTTCGAGCGCAACGGCGTCGTCGCGTGCTTCTACAAGTACGACCTGCATGGTCCGCGGTTCGCCATCCTCACCACGTACGCCGATAACAAGCAGACTCAAGTGCATGAGTTCATGCACTACATGCTGTCGTGTGGCGCCGCTGACTCACATGCGTCGGACCCGATGCACGACGGCGCTGTGTGGCTGCACTTCGATGACGCGGCGGAACAGATGCATCAGACGGCTGAGCGGAGGGAGTGAGAATGCCTGAACGCATGTACGACTATTCACTGTTAGTCCTGAGCCTAGTGTTGGCCTGGGTCTGTCTGTTGCCGGCCTGCTCGAGCGTGGTTGACGTCGAGGGTCGGCCTAAGTTGGTGGTGCGTAGATGAACAAGGAACTACGCGACGCGCTGAACATCCTACGGCAGCCGACGCCGGAGACTAAGATGACGCACGGCTTTCAGAAGCCATCGACAGAGGTCACCATCACACGCGATCGATACGAGGCGTACCAGGCCTGCGAGACAAAACTCAAGGACTTGATCGAGGCGGCGGAGGTTGCGGCAGACGCACTGGACAGCGCTGAACTCGGCGCCGCAATCGAAAAGGCACGCAAGTGACTCACGACCAAGCCTCAGCGCTGCTCATGATTCTGGCCTGCACGAACATGCTGCTCGCTATGATCGCCATCACTCTTATGGTGCGGAAGCTCCGATGACCAAGCGAACTGAGAACTGTGAGACGTGTGAGGCGTTGAGGGCGGAGTTGTCATGCGCGTACCCCGCTGCCTCTATGCCCGAAGAATACCGAAAACTCCGCGCTGAGAACGAACAGCTGCAGGCGCGGTGCGTCGATCTCGAGGGGGGTTGCGCACTCGCGGCTCAAGAAGGTTGAGCGAGTCGGCGCCGACAACGAGCGGCTGCGGGCGAAGGTAACAACGCTGCTGCAACTCGGCACCGAGGTCGCTGTATGCGCTCGGCTGCACGGCCAGCTCACCGAGCTGCGGGAGGCGGCGGCGAAGTTCCTCGTGACGCCGTACTCAGCCGACAGCCAGCGCGAGTTCCGCGCCGTGCTCGCCAAGCTGCCGCTAGGATGACCACCTCCCACTGGCTTCTCATCTGCATCGGCGTCGCTGCTCTGCTGACAGGCCGACCGATCTTCACACCCGATCGCGTGACTTGCCGAGGTATGACACCTGACTGTGTGCACCTACGCGACTAACACACTTGACCATTCTGACGTGACGTAACACGCTATGCGACATGAGGCCTATGTGAAGCCGACACCGGTGCGGACTCGTCAGCTGATGGTTGAGCAGGGTAAGCGCGTCGCCAATGCAGCCAGGTCAAGGCACAACCTGAAGTTCGAAGCGATTGCTTCAGCGATTGACCTGCGACTGTCGTGCACGAAGCGCAAGTTCAGCGTTGACTCTCGCGAACAGCAACTCACGTACGGCGACCTGTTCATGCTCGCCAAGGACCCTGAGACGGCCGCGATGGTGAGAGAGATGTTGGCGCCCATCCTCGCCATTACCGACCCGCAGAACCTCAGGCTGGTGGACATCGAGGCCATGTGCAGATCGGTCACGGGCGCGAGTACGGTGCTGGCCTTCTTGCGACCGACGATCGACGCGGTGATGCCGCTGATGAATGTGACGACTACGGAGGCGGAGTGATGGCTGACACGTGCGACTACATGCAGACCGACACGCGTAAAGAGTTGGAGCGGGTGCGGGCGGAGTTGGATGAAGCCAAGGGCTACCTCGGCCGGCTGTTCCTGCACTACGCGCCGCAGTGCGAACTACAGCCGACGCTGATTGGCATCTGCACGCAGATCGACAACTGCATGATGCAGATCAAAGACCTCACCGAGCTGCGCGAGGCGGCGTCTGTAGTGCTGACGTTTGCGAGACGCGACCTGCGCCTTGGTAAGCTTCAGGCGACGCGTGATTTGGAGGCTGTGCTCGCCAAGGTGCGTCCATGACTCGCAAGTACCAGCAACGCATCGACACTGCCGGCTGTGTGAACGGCAGGAACGGCGTCGACAGAGCGGCGCCTCACCACGCATGGGTCGTGAGGCGCACTGCCGTCGACGAGGAGGGCTACGTCGAGATCAACCGTGTCTGCCTAGCCTGTCGAGAAGAGTCGTCGCACCTCGTCACGCAGACGCTGTTCATGGGCATCCAACTCGAGCACCTGTGGATGGTGCCGGATGTGAGGCTGGGCGTATGAGCGAGTTCGTGCCAACGCTCTATCTGTGTAGATGGTGGGCAGCAACTCGCCCGACAGGCAGCCGAGTCGGTTCGCAGATTGATGGAGACAGTATGAACACCGCAAGCTGGTTTGACCTCCGCCGCCGATGGATGAATCTCGCCGTCAACTACTACTGGGTGTCCTTCGTGGACGAGTGGACTGCACGTCGTTGGGCTGCCAGTGAGTGGGAAGCAGGGTGGCCACAACCATGATCCGCCTCACCCGTGACCTCCTGCTAGGCGCAGCGCTGATGGCCACCGGATACGCTCTGACGCGCATCGGACGGTGGATGCAGGGGAAGCCGCGTCAGCAGGGTGGTGAGTATCCTGTGCCGATTACGACTGCTGAGCAGTGGCGTCAGCGTGATGCACGTAAGGTCGCGGAACGTGAGCACGTGCTGCGTGAACGCGAAGAGTGGCTAGGGTTGGCAGTCAAGCACGATTCGGGGAGGTGGAACTAATGGGCAACGACGGCAAAGACAACGTCGTGTTCCTGGCGTTCAGCAACCCAGCCCTAGACGCCGACACGGTTAGGCTGACCGCGTGTAGGCTGTGCAAGAACAAGGCGTTCTCATTGGTCTACGCGGGCGACCAGGACGACCAGTATCCAGTGCTGCGATGTACCGCCTGCAACAACGCATGCGGTAAAGTGGGGTGGGTGAACGAATGACAACCAAGCGCCAGCAACCATGGGCAATGGCCTCGCTACGACACCGTCAGACGCCGAGGAAGTATCGGGAGGTGGGCCCTATCGGGGATGCCTACAAAGCGTGTCCAGTGCGTTACGCCGACAGTCAGTGGCAGCAGGTGACTTGCCCGGGCTGCGGCTACCACTCGTGCAGTTGCGAGACGTTCAGCGGCGCATCACGCCCAGCGCTGAAGCCTCAGTTGCCGATCACGCTCGACAAGAGCAACGTGGTCCACTGCTACCCGCACGACGAGTCTTGGGATCGGCTGACAGGCACAGGATGCATTCGATGCCAAGCCGAGAAGCGCGAGCCGAGGCGCTACCAGATCTGCTGGACGCACAACCTGTGGAGCTTCGACTCCGCCGACACCTGTGCGTTGTGCACCATCATCAACTTCAAGGCCAAGTCAGCGGCAAGGGCTGCATTGGTGCAGGCCGATATGCAGCCGGTGATGTTGAGTCCCGAGTCGCTGAAGGCAGCGATCGAGAAGATCAAGGCCATTGGTGACCGTGATGGCTTGGGACCGGCAGCGTTGAGACCATCGCCGCCGACAGTCAGAGGCGGTTATCAGTGCACCAAGTGCCAAGCCGGTCAGCCGTGCTTTTACACGACGGTCTTGAACCTGAGCGAGGCCTGCTGTGAACTGCAGTCAGAGTCAGGAGCCGGCGACAGATAGGTAGTCTGTTTGGCTTTCGCTGTCTGAATATCCTGAGAGTAGCACGGAACTGATGTCAGACTCAAGACGCGGTGTGTGCAACCAGAACGCGTTCGAGTGTTGGAGCGATGCTGAGTTGAAGGCGATGGGATTGGTTCTACCACGCTATCGCCGCGAGATGGTTATGGAAGCTGCTCAAGAGCGAACACGTGTGAGTCGACAGCGCAAACGCCCAGCGCTGCAACAATCGCTTGTGTCACCCGACAAGCGTGCGCCCGAGCACGATCCCGCAATGGGTGACCCTCGGTTCCCGAGACGCAGGCAGAACGAGCACCACCCCTAACCTCGCGCCCACGCGCGCGCGACCCTATGACGTATGCCGCGACCATCAGTCTACAGTGTCCCACTACACGAGGTCTTCATCGAGAAGCTCGGGAAGCTGAACGGCTTTGTGCGTCCGGCCTGCGACGCGTGCGGCATCAACCGCTCGACGATGCTGCGCTGGCTCAACCGTGGTCGGCTTGGGGAAGAGCCGTACGCTCAGTTGCTGGCGGATGTGTTGTCAGTGCAGGCAAGCAAGGGCGAGTTGCGGATGGCCACGGTCGAGGCGCATGCGCTTGCGGATCCAGGCACAGCCAGGTGGCTTGCCGAACGAACACTCCCTGCCGAGCTCGGGTTGCGGGACAAGGTAGAGGCTGCGGTGGTCGAGCGGCTCGAGGGGTTACTCGAAGCGTTGGGTGCCGAGTGCGATGCTATAGACCCGACTGGTCGTACCAGTGACAACCTACGACGAGCTGCCGCCCGACTCCAAGGAGGCTCTACGGAACTGGAGCCAGAAGAGTCGATCGACACGGATGCTGAGGTCGTCGAGCCACGACAACTATCATCCGGGGATACCGAGTAGTTACGTCGAGTTCGTGACCGTCGTGCTCGGTGTCAAGCTGTCACCTGAGCAGCGTGTGCTGTGTGCCGTGTGCTTCGATGGTGTCGAGCCGAAGGAACTGCACGGCGCCGACCGCTCGATAGCGCATCAGTTGTTCGGTGACGTCGAGGCGGTGCCGAAGATGGCACGCGCTGTCATCACGGCGCTCATCGGCGCACGGTCAGGCAAGTCGTACCTGTTCAGCCTGAGGCTGCTGCATCTTGCGTTCATCTGTGCACTGCGGACGCTGGCGCCGGGTGAGCAGGCGTTTGGTTTGTTGGTGGCGCCAGACATGCGGCTCGCGCGTGGTGACCTGCGGTACGTCGCTGGCGCTGCGCACGCGGCTCCGTTGTTGGCTGGCATGATCATCGCCGAGACAACTGACGCTCTCACGTTCCGGCGTGCTGATGGCAGGGTGGTCACGATCGAGTGCTTGCCTGCAACGCGCGGTGGTAGCGCTGTCCGTGGCCGGTCGTTGTTCGCGGCGTTCCTGGACGAGGCCGCGTTCTTCCGCGACTCGAACTTCGTGGTCAACGATGACGAGGTCTACAAGGCCATTGCTCCACGTGTCACGGCGGACGGACAGTTCCTCATTGCCTCGACGCCTTGGGCTGAAGCGGGCCTGCTCTACGAGCTCTTCAAGTCCAACCACGGTCAGCCCCAGACCAGCCTATCCGCGCATGCGACCACGGAGATGCTCCGCTCTGACAGCCCCGAGATACTCGAGCAGGTCGAGCGCGAGCGCATCAACGACCCAGAGAATGCACGGCGCGAGTTCGACGCCCAGCCAATGGGCGGCGGCGCTGTTCACTTCTTCGACCCGGCCGCACTGGCTGCGTGCATCGACGAGTCACTTCCGGCCATCTCCGCCCGCTCCAACGTCTTCGAGCGCGCATGCATGGGGCTCGACACCGGCTTCCGCAAGAACCCCTCAGGTGGCGTTGTAGTGCGCGAGCGAAGCGACAAGACTCTGCTCGTGTCCGAGTGCGTTGAGATCACGCCGCCGAAGGGCGGACGCTTGGTGCCGAGCGAGACGATGAAGGCGTTGATGGAGCGTGCCAAGTTTCACTACTGCACTCAGGTAGTCGCGGACCAGCACTACATCGAAACGGTGCGCGAGTACACGGGCAGCTTGACGCTCGTCGAAGCGCCGTCAGTACCCGCCGAAGCATACGTGGCCACACGTGACGCGATCGCTGAAGGCCGGGTGCGCATCTCGGCTCAGCATCAACGGCTCATCTCGCAACTGCGAGAGGTGGTCTCTAAGCCCACTGCCGGCGGTAACATCAGCATCTCGTCACCGAACCGCGGGACAAGTCACGGCGACGTTGCTAGTGCGTTCGTGCTGGCAGTGTGGAAGATTGCGCAGGCTGGTACGACCGCGTTGAAGGGTGAAGCCGCCCGCAGCCAGACATCCCGCAACCTCGACGAGCACGACCCGATGGAGCATAGGCGTAGAGCTCTGGATAACCAGGGTGGTGGTACGGTGAGACGGATACGTGGGCCTTTGGATTGAAGGTGAGACATGACCAAGAAGAAAGTTGACGTGGCACAGGAGTTGGCAGCGTTGATAGGCGACAAGCCACGGCCGACCAGTGACAACCCGATGGTGGATGCGTTCATCGCGCAAGCGGTGTTCAAGCAGGATGTCTTTGTGCAGCCACCTGGCTACGACGCTCTGTCAGAGCTCGGCAAGGCTGAGTACGAGAGGACGGGCAAGATGCCAACGACTGCCACGCCGCAACCGTTACTATCCGAGGCCCAACACAACGCGCTGCTACAGGCGCAGATCGAAGACCTCGCACGCGAGTACGGCGAGCTGTTCGGTAAGCAGCCTCAGGCACCAGCGCCGCTGTTTGCGCCGAATGTGGAAGACGCGCCACGCACCGAGGCTGAAGGACTGCAAATGTACGTTCAACGCCTTATCGACATGCAACACGCCCGCGCCGCCGCCGGCAAAGGCCAGTCCACGCCCTGGCAGAACGCTCAAGCCCACCTCCGCAAAGCCATCGAATGCATCGAGCAGCAGTCCGAGGCTGACAGCAAACCCTGATACCGCTTCGTCCCTATCTGCGGTGTGAGAGAGGCACGCACTATCAGGCGTGGCATTCTCGCCAGCGGTTCCACACGTCCCGTCGCAAGACGCTGAGCCGCCGCGTTCGCCGCCCCGCCGTCCACACGGTCAAGTCGCTCCGGTCAAGCAGTCGGAGCGCTTCCGCATCCCCGGTCGGTTCGGTGACATCTCAGCGTCCCGACTGACCGGCATCTTGTGGACGCTCGACCGCGGCTACCTCGAAGACTGGGCCGACCTCGTCGAGTACGCGATCAGCAGCGATGCCGATCTGCAGTCGATGTATACGACCACGATCACGCGCATCACGCAGGCGACGTGGAAGGTCATCCCGAACAAGTACGGTAACCAGTCCGACGCCAAGCTCGCAGCTGAGTTGTGCAACGAGCAGCTTGGCCGGTTGCAAGGCTGGCGTCTGGCGAAGACCACGCTCTTGCATGCCATCGGCCTCGGCTACCAGCCGATGGAAAAAGAGTGGGCTGAGCCGAACAGCGTCGACCGTAAGAACTTCGTGCGCGCGCTGCACTTCAGGCACGCTCATCGGTTCAGGCTGGACACGCAGTACAAGTACAGGCTGTACGATCGAGGCAGCGACGCCAACCTGCTGAAACATTCGCCGTACGGCAAGGTGCTCGACCCCAACCGGTGGATCGTCCACAAGCACCAAGCAGTAGCGGGGTACGCGACTACGGCCGGTCTGATGCGTGCCGGCATCTGGACGTGGATGTTCAAGCGCTGGGCTGAGAAGGGTTACGTCCGCGTGCTCGAGCGGAACGGCGCCCCGTACATCTACTTCCAGTGCACCGACGATACGCCGCAAGCGGTGCGCGACAAGATGGTCGAGTTCCTCGAGGACCTGCACACCGAGAAGGCTGCAGTAGTCGAGGGCGGCGGGAGTCTCCAAGTGATCCCCGGCGCTGCCATCACCGGCACGCCACTGCACGAGCTCTACCTCAACAAGGCCAACGCGTCGTTCGCCAAGTTGTGGCTCGGCTCGTCCGACCTGACAGACCCAGGGGCGAACGGCTCGAACGCTGCAGTCAACACACGTGCTGGCGTAACAGCCGACCCGCGCATGGTGGCGTACGGGCTCGAGCTCGGCGAGACCGTGAGCGACCAGCTGTTCAAGCAGGTGCTCGAGATGAACCGCCATTTGTTCGGCGGCAGGCTTGCCCCGGTACCGACGTACGAAGCGAACACCGCGAGTGACGAGGTGCAGGTCGACAAGCAGGACCTGGCTGAGCAAAGCGGTGGCAGCATCACGGTTGGCGCACTCGACGATACGCTCGACACGGGTACTCCTGATCCGATGGCGGCCGGCGACGCTGCAGCCGCGGCAAGCGGTGGCATTCAACCCGTGGCGGCATCGGCAGAGAAGGCAGCAGACACAGCGCTCAATGGCGCGCAGGTCGCGTCGATGAAGGACCTCGTTATCGCCGCAGCCACAGGCCAGATGCCGCGTGACTCGGCGAAGGCCATTATCAAACGCGCGTTCCAAATGGACGATGCCGCCGCCGACGAGGTGCTCGGTTCGATTGGCAAAGGCTTCCAGCCTGACGCAACCCCTGACCCAGAGGGGGTGCCGATGACGGCCTCGGACCCAAAAGCGCTGTCGACATTGGCGGCGTCCGAGTCAGCGCCGAAACGGAAGCGCTCGACCCGCAAGCCAGTAGCGTCGTCATTGGCCCAGACGACTTTGCCGATTTCATCGCACTCAGCGAGAGTGCTCGCCGAGACGCTTCGCGGCGTATCGGACGACCCGGAACACTAATCGTTCGTGGCGTGCGTGAGGCTGCTGATGCGCTGGTCGACGCGCGCGGTGAACTCGCATCCATCGTTCGCAAGGCGGGCAGCATCGAGGCGCTGGACGCGACGCTGAAGGGTTGGCATCCGAACACCGATAGCTGGGAACAACTCGGCGACAGCATCTTCATCCCGGCCGTGATGAGTGACCTCGCCGGCCAGTTGATGGTGCGCGGATCCGAAGCGCACACGATCCAACTCGACGACAAGGACAAGCCGCCCTTCCTCGACCTGCCGTGGGATGAGGCGATCGCGGAGTTCAAGGCACGCGGCATCCTCAAGCCGACTGAACTCTCGACGCTGCTCAAAGACTACGGCCAGCGCGCGGACAAAGCGCGGCAGTTGATGCTGGCTCAGGTGCAAGGCTTCGTGCGCACCGAGCTCGAGAAGAGCCTGACCGAGGGCGGCACGTTCAAGCAGTTCGCTCAGCGCATCGACGAGGGTGGCGCGACGTTTGGCATCAGCGCGGATGACCCGGCGTACCTCAACATGGTGTTCCGTACAAACGTGCAGAGCGCGTACGGAGCCGGTCGCTACCGAGCGATGACTGATCCGGATGTGATGGACGAGCGGCCGTACTCGGAACTGCGTACTGCCGGTGACGGTCGTGTGCGTGAGGAGCACGAAGCCGGCGAAGGCACTGTGACCCTCATTGGTTCACCAGCGTTCCGCCTATGCTCGTGTCCACTCGGCTTTAGTTGCAGGTGCTGTCAGGTCACACTGACGCGAGATGAGTTAGCGGGCCGTCATGTCATCGAAGATGTGGCGGACCTACCCGCTGGATTCAAACCAACACCTGGATTCGAAGGGCCGCCGGTAGCCAAGATCAACGCGCTCACACCGAAGCTCGCACCCGTGCTGCAGCAGAAGCCGTTGCCTGTGCCAAACGTACCGATTGCTTCGCCTGTGGTAGCGCCAGCGGCGGTGGCAGAACCGAAGCGTGCCGAGCCTAAGGTCGAGGCGCCTGTTCCCCCGTCCAAAACCCTGCCAACAGCACCTGCGCCAGAGCGCAAGCCGAAGACGCTGCCCGTGGCGAAGCAGCCCAAGCCGGTGCCAGCTGCGGCGGCGGAGCCGGAAGCAGCCCCCACAAAGCAGGAGCCTCCAAGCGTCAGGCTAGGGCCGAATGCTGAGAAGGTGTTCGGGAAGCAACTCAGCGACAAGGACATAGACGAACTTGTTGGACAGAACGCCAAGCTACCGGACGGGTATTCGGTCAAGGTAATACTTCATGATCTCGACGTGTCTGTGTCAGGAGATATCCGCGATGCTAGCGGCGTGAGCGTCGGGTCTTTCCATCGTATCTTCGAGAGGAAGAATGGAGAGTTGATCGTCCATCATAACTACCTGCAACTACAGGATAGCGAGCAGGGCAAGGGGATTGGAGCGGCGATATTCAACGCGCAGGTCGACTCCTACGAGAAGCACGGTGTTGCAAAGGTGGAACTCGCCGCAGCCTCAGTCGGCAAATACGCGTGGACGAAGGCCGGCTTCGACTGGCACGCTGACGAAGACTTCGGAGACGGCGCGATTGACCACTTCGTACGAGCTAAGGACTGGTTGAAGGAGGACTTGCGCGCGCTTGGCCTTTCGGCGAAGGCAACTACCAAGATTCTTACCAACGTGAAAACGCCACAGGACCTGTCGCGAGTTGAGTACAAGGGTGAGAAGGTGGGCAAGAGCGTGCTGCTCAGCTACGATGAGATCATTCAGATGAGTCAGACTCCGGCCAAGATCAAACGTCTATGACAACGACGCCACTGCCGCCGCCGCCAGAGAAGAACGGGTTTGACGCCTTGCTCGAGGAGTTTGCCGACTCACTACCCGGGCAAGAGTACGACGACAACGGAGACCCAGTGCCGGCGCAGATTCCATTGGCCAGTGATGAACTCCCAGACACCATGATACCCGTTCGTCCCTAGTTCCTAGTACACCGGCGCCCGTACCTTCCACGTGAAGGAATGTCAGACGGCGCTACGTTGCACGCGTTCACTGTCGACGGGGTCAAGTACCTGTCGAGCCTGTATGCGTTGAGCGCGAAAGACCTCGGCGACGTTGAGGCCGACGGCACCGTTCCTGTCTGGAAGCACATTGCTTCAGTGGGCGAATACGAGGGCCACCCGAGCGGCGGCTTCAAGTTCACCGAGGCGGCCTTCGATCAGATCGTCCGGAACTTCGAGGCGCGCGAGACACCGCTCAACGTCGACTACGAGCATCAGACGTTCAACCGCGCGCTCAAAGGCCGCATTGAATCGGCCGGGTGGATCTCACACCTCGAGTTGCGTGAGAACGACCAGGAGCTGTGGGCCCTACTCAGCCTGTTGCCCGACGCTGTTGACGCCGTTCGCGCCAAGCAGATTCGCCAGTGCTCACCGGTGATCGTACCGGAAGGCACGGACCGTCAGACGAAAGAGGATATCGGCTTCGAGCTGCGTTCACTCGCGCTCACCAATGACCCGTTCCTCGACGGGCTCCATCCGTTCCAACTCACAAGGATCGCCGCGATGACCGAAGACGAGCAGAAGAAGGCTGACGAAGCCGCAGCGGCGAAGGCCAAGGAAGACGACGACGCGAAGGCCAAGAAGCTGGCAGAGGGTGGCGGCGCGGCTGACGCGTTCGTTGCTTCACTCGCCGACGCTTCAGGCTCGGACGTCGACACCGTGTTGGCCGTGCTCACCGAGAACCAGGACATGCTGGTCAAGGCGATCCAAGACGCGATCGAAAAGGGCGGCACACCGGCGGAAAACTCCGACAACCGGCAGATGCGCGCGATGACGATCACTGTCGGCACGACGAAGCCGGCCAAGAGTGACGCGCTCAAGATTGCGATGGACCACAAGGACTCGCAGATCCGCGCACTCTCACAAGAGCTCGCGACCGTGAAGTCCACCGTTGATGGCTTCGTGCAAGCGAAGCTGACTGCCGAGGCGGCCGCTGTAGAAGCTGGCATCAACGCCAAGGTCAAGTCGCTCCAGGAATCCGGCGTCATCGGCAAGACCGACCAGGCGTTCAAGGACGCGGTCAAGATTCTGAAACTCGACCCCGAGTTGTTCGAGCGCACCTACACGATGGCGATTCCGCCGACCGGCCTCGAAGGCGACGGCGTCGATCCGGTGATCGAGTCAGGCACCAACGGCAAGCCGCTGTTGATGTCGCAACTCGACCACCGCCAGAAGGCCCAGTTCACCGCGCTGCGTGTGTACGGGAAGTCCGAGCAAGAAGCACTCGAGTACATCGCCAAGAAGGCGGCGGCGTCGCAAGTCAACTGAGATTCTGTGCCGCCACTGGCGGCTGAAAGGTTCACGTCACCATGGCTCTCACTGCACACCGCAAACCGAAGACGCGTATCCGGGACAAGGTTATCCCAGGCGCGCGCTTGATTGAGTCCGATGCACTGGTGTTCATCGGATCGCTCTTGGTCGCTGACGCGACGACGGGCCTATCGAAGGTGGCAGCTGACGGCGGCGCAGGCGCGACCATCTTCCTCGGCATCTGCACAGGCTTCGACTACCTGACCGGCCCACTCACTGACTCGGCTGTTGTCGGCAACGGAACGATCGTCGCCGAGTACGAGACCGGTCATGAAGTGCTCTTGCCAAAAGAGTCCTCGGTGACCGCGGCCGACAACGGTAAGGCGGCCTACTGCTTCACCGACGACACGGTCACTGACGCGACTACGGCCGGTCCCGGCTGCGGTCTGCTGCTTGAAGTCGAAGGCTCATCGATCTGGGTTCGACTCGGAGCGAACGCGTTGCCTCTCGCAACCTGATCTCAACCTGTTTCTGAACTCGGAGAACAAGAGCAATGGGTACCTCACTAGCACTCGAAGCCGGACTCGCATCAAGCAATACGGCGTTCGATGTCGGCTATCAAGATTACTTCGCCGGCAAGAAGTTGCCTGGCATGCACCAGTACTACTGCGGCGAGTCGCCGATGACCACCGAGACCAAGCGGTGGGATTGGTTGGCGAACTACCCGCTGATGGAGCGCTGGATCGGAGCGCGCAAGTTCTCGTACCTCCGCGAGTACAACTTCCAGATCACACTCGGTCCGGCGTGGGTCCAGACGATTCCGTTCAAGCGGCGTCAGATGGAAACCGGCGATCAGTTGGGTGTGATTGCTGAGGGCATCAAGAACTTCCTCAGCGCACAGACCGGCATCTACGACAAGAACGCGTTTGATGTGTTCTTCTCGAACACCGGCGCAGGCCCGACCGGCTTCGACGGTGTGCCGATCTTCTCAACGTCGCATCCGCACGGGCCGAGCGGCAACCAGTCGAACCTGTCGGCTACTACCAATCTGTCCGCGGCGTCACTGGAGACGGTCGATGTTGCCATGCGCGGCCTCCGACTCGAGAACGGTGAGCCTGCAGGCGTAGACCCTGACACGCTCATCGTTGGCCCAGCGTTGGCCAACCGAGCGATCGCGTTGTGTGGCGCAAACGCTGACCTTCGTGTCGTCGCGGTCAACGCGAGCGGCGCGGAAGTTCCTGCCGCGTCTACCGCTGTTGCGGCAGTTGCGACAACGAACATCTTCAAGGGTCGCTACACCGTCATCGTCGACAACCGCCGCCCTGCCTCAGGCCCCGGCGCGTACTACTGGGAGCTGCGCGACAGCAAGCTGCCGCCCCCTGTGATGCGTCACGTCTACCGCGCGCCTGAGCCGCACCACCAGGACCAGATGGGTTCGTTCTGCCGATTCATCAACGACGAGTTCTGGTTCGGGATCGAAGGCGACTGGACGACCGAAGCTGGCTTCCCGTTCGGCACGCACCGCGCGACCGGCACCGCCTGATTGAACTGAACTGAGGACACACACAATGACCGAGCCAGCAGCACTCACGGTGGATGAAGTTTCACCGGTAACTGACAAGCCGGAAACGATTCCGGCTGGCAAAGACCCGAGCCTGATGGTGGTCGAGATCGACTGCCGGGTGATGGCGCAAGTCATCCCCGGCGGGCTGATCGCCTACCAAGGAATCCACCGCTACCGACTGCAGAAGCACTTCTTGCCCGTGCTGCAAGGTCAGCTCATCACCGATCACGATCGCGCAGAACTGGCTCGATGCACCGAGGTGCACGACAGGCTGCTCAACAAATACATCGAAGACAACATGGGTCGGCTCGATGGTGTGCAGAAGCAACTGAAGGACCAGGAGCTCCGCTCACGCTACGGCGGGTCACCAGAGTTGTTGTTCACACAACACAACGTCGGGCGCTCAATCCCTCCGTTCAATCGCGTCACTGTGATCGAGGAAGGCATCCCGGCTCCGAAGGACGAGGCCGTGATGCAGCGCGCCAAAGAAACCGCCGAGCTCGTCAAGGGCGTTGTTGGTGGCGGTAACTCGACCGAGCTCAGCGCTGCGTTCGCAGCGGCATTCGTCGCCGGCATCAAGCAGCTTGTCGCAGAGGGCGTGCTCTCTGCTGGCAGCGGCAACCAGACTCAGAACCAAAAGCGCTGACCGTGGAGGATCGTGGTGGCAGACCGGTACATCGACGTTGCGTACGTGGACACGTGCATCGACCGCACGGTCCGCGAATCGCTCATCGGTGACGAGGCTGCCGCGGACGAGCTCCTTCGGCTGATCGAGCGCAAGACCTCATTCGTCAAAGGGTACCTGCGGAACTCGGGCTACACATGCCCGGCGACTCAGGACCCAGCGGACATCGAAGACGACGTCGTCAAGGACGCGGTCATGTGCCTCGTGTGGGAGGCGCTGTCGTTCAAGCCTAACAACTCGCTGCCGCTGCCTGAGAACTGGGCGACTGGTACGTACAGGCTCGCGCTCGAAGGCATCCTGTCCGGCACGGTTCAACTCAGCCTGCCGCAGTCGACGAAGAACGCGCCGGGTGGAATCACTGTCGGCTCGAGCGTGTCACGCGCAACAGACCTGACGGGGTGGTGAGATGATCACTATCGAGACGACAGGACTGGACCAGACCATCGCGGCACTGAAGGCGAAGTCGGCCAAGATCAAGAACCTCGAGCCGGCCTACAAGCGGGCGGCTGCCGAGTTCGTGAAGAAGACCGACGACTCGTTTCAGAACTCGAAGGGCTACGACGGTGAGGCGTGGGAACCACTCACGCAGTCGACCATCGACAAGCGCGTCCGATCGCTCAAGGCGGCCAACAAGCGTGGCAAGTCCGGCAAGTTGACGAAGGGTGCACAAGCATTCCGCTCGAAGCTGATGGCTCCAGGCGGCATCAAGCCACTCGTCGACACGGCTCGCGCACGCAACTCGTGTCACGCGACGACGAGCAAAGACGGCATCGACTGGAGTGCGGTCGGCTACCTCGGCTACCACATGGGTGGCTCGGCTGACGGCAAGCTGCCGAAGCGCAACCCGTCGCCGTTCGAGTGGAACGGGTCGGCGTGGATCCTACGCGAGTCAGCCAAGGCGTCGCTGTTCAAGTACGTGACGGCTCACATCTACGGCGGCTCGGCATGAGCTACCAGCAATCGGCTGCGATTCGAACCGCCATCACCGAGTTGCTACGCGGCAGCATCGGGTCGGTCCGCATCGTGCCGATGAACCTGTTCGAGCCCGGCGTGTTCACCGGACAGCCGAAGGTGGCTCAGCAGAGCAAGGCGATCGACCATCGCTTCGTGCACCGCTTCGACCTGGTCATCACTGGCCTCGGCCGCAACGCAGCCACACCTCAGAGCGTCAAGTCTTCGTACCGCATCGAGCAGTACAGCGTCATCGTCAACATCACGACGCGGCTCAAAGCAGTCACATTGGATGCTGAGCGGGAAGAACAGCGCGCGCGTGTGATGGGCGACAGTGACGTTGCTGTCCAAGCGCTCAACTACCCGAACAACCTGCTCGCGACTAACGGCGCGCAGTTGACCGGTATCGTGAGCGGGATGCTCAAAGGCGCTGGTGACTTGAGTTCGCCCGTCTGGGAACTCGTCGAAGAGAACTGGGAGCAGCACTTGTTGCGCTCGCGAATCGTCGCTGAGGCGACTGTCATCCAACAACAGGCGGTAGCGTGACGATAACCGTTCAGAACGTCGGGCGCGTACGCCACATCTTTGAAGGCAACGGCTCCTTCGCTGTCGAGCAATCGATCGATGGATTCTTCGAGTGCGCTCTGGTTGAAGGCTCGAGCACGCTCGTGATGGACCGGCCGATGGAGTCGCCGAAACTGCTGCAGCAATACCTTCACGGCTACCCGTCGAAGGTGTTCATGCCGAAGCGGGCAAGCCTCAGCTTCTCGACGCCGATGCGCGGCGTGACTGGTCGAGCTGGGAGCGAAGAAACGCACGGCTCATCAGGCATCTACGAGTGCTACCCGTTCCTGGTTTCGTTCGGTAACCTGTCGTCAGGCACCGGCACGACCATCGCGACCACGTCCAGCACAACCGTTCTGAACGTGACCAGTGCGGCTGGGTTGCTGCCTGGCCAGGCGGTTGGGTTGGCGACTGGCGTTGGTGGTGCTCTAGAGTTCCGCGAGATCAAGTCCATCGCGACCAACGCGGTCACGCTGAAGCTGGCGCTGACAGGCGCTCCGGCCAACGACTCTGTCGTGTACGCATCCAGCACGTTCTATCTCGCTGCCGTTGATGGCGGCACTACGCTGTCGCTCCAGACGGTCGTAGAGGGGCTCGGCACCATCGACCGATGGTTGCTCAAAGGCGGTCAGATCTCGGCACCACCAGCCTTCAAACTGGCGCCAGGAACCATTCCTACGATCGACTGGGCGTGGCAGTACGCGCAGCACCTGCGGGCAGACGGCACTGAGACAACGATGAACCTGAACACCGCGTTGGCGGATCAGAACTACGCCGACACCAGCATCAACGCTGTGATGGATTCGGAGTTCAGGCTGACACCTCACGCATCGTCAGTGCTGGCCGGAACGAACGTTGACGCGAGTGAAATCAACGTTGTACCGAATATCGCGTTCGAGCCTCACATCACGCCCGGTGGAACGAACAACATCAAGCAGTGGGTGCCGTCGCGTGTCGACGGTCCGCCGGTCACCGCCAACTTTCTCGTGCCCTACGAAGGCGTCACGTGGAGAACGGCTCGTGATGCTGAGACTCCATTCGCGCTGACCTACCAAGTAGGTAGTTCGGTAGCTAACGGCGGCTTCATGATTTCCGTTCCACACGTTGTTGTCGACAACTTCCAACGAGAAGCTGTTGGCGGACTGGCTGGTCAGCGCGTATCACTGTATGCGCGACCTGACGACCAGACGAGCGGCACTTCGCTGCTGTCGAAGAGCCCCCTGAAAATCAGTTTCTTCTGAGGCGTTTATGCGTAACGAACGATTCAAAGCCTGGGCTGTGACATGCGACGAAGCGATCGACACTGAGTCGATCGACTTCGATGTCATGAAGGAATACGTCGAGACGCGTGACATCAAACTCATCGCTCAGTACGTCAAGCCCGGCATGAAGCCGATCACCTATCACGTCCGCGCCGTGCACCACTCGATGTGGGAAGGCTACGTGATGGCTGGTGGCGACCACGAATCGGTCAAGTATCGCCGCGCATTCATGTGCGGCATCGACCGTGTTGAGGATCTGCCGAGCAAGGATGGCACGACCATCACGCTCGAACCGAAGCTCAAGATCGGCGCGATCAAGGTGTTCACTGAGGATGAGATCAACGACCGGTTCGCTCCGAGCGAAGTGCTCGAGATTGGGTCGGTGATCTTCCAACACTCTTTTTTGCCCCTGAGGAATACGCTCACCTGGGAGCTGCCGCGTATGTGTGTCGCACTGTTGGCAGACCGGAAGTTCCTATCTGTGGATGCGAGCCTGAGCACTGCCGCGACAACGACCAGCGCGACGCCCTCAAGCACAACCGTAACGACACCGGAGACAGCGAGCGCCTGAGACAAGGTCGCCGCCGGGTGCGGCTCTCGTACCTCTGTGACTGCGCTGGTGAGCGACCCATAGGACGAGAAGCCGACAAGATGACCGAGTCGATTCGAGGAGTGGTGCAGGAGATGACGGGCATAGAACCTGTCAGTTGTCCGTGGCGCGCGTTCTCTTATCCGCTCGTGACCGACGTCCTCAAAGCCTTCCAGTTCTTCGAGTCCGGCAACCTGAACGTTGCCCTGCCCGAGCCGAGCCACAAGCTTGTCGAGGCGCTGGGCTTCTGGAGTCAGGTCAATAACCGCCTGCAGTCCAAGCAGATGGAGTTGGACATCGCGAAGCGCAAGGCCGAGGCGACGGCGACTCAGCAAGAAGCACAGACGAGGCGCCGGTGAGTGACAGCGAGATCAAGGTCAAGGTTGGCTTCGACGGCGCGACGCAAGCGGCTGCGCAAGTCGACAAGCTAACAACGTCCCTCGAGCGGCAGCGCAAGACGCAGCAGATGATCTCTGCGACGACTGCGCAGATTCAGAAGCAGAACGTCGTCGACGCGCTGAAGAAAGAAGCTGAGGCGGTCAATGGTGTAACCGCGGCGCTGCAGAAGAATCAGCAGGCGGCACGGCAGGCAGCACAGGCTGTCGAAAGCGTAGGAGTCAACAGTCAGGCGTTGCGGCAACGGTTGTCACCTGCAGCCGCACTCGTCGGCAACCTGAGCAACCAGTTCTCCGTACTGATGCCAGGCGCCAGCGGCGCGACGAAGGCGCTGCAAGTGTTCGGCATGGCCGGCAGCCAGATGCTGGGCGTGCTTGGCGGCGGGCCGGGCGTACTCATCGGCGGACTTGTTGCCGGTATCGGCGCGCTAGCGACGTACATGGCTTCTGCGAAGACAGAGGCAGACGAGCTTGCCAAGTCGACCGAGGCCAACGCGAAAGCGATGGGCACGTACCTCGACCGCATCGACGCGCTTCGGTCCAAAGTCAGCGCTGCGTACGACCAGAAGAAGAACAACCAGGATATCCGTAGCCGCATCCTATCCGGTGAGGAACAGAATCCTGACTCCATCGCGAAGGAGTTGGAGACTCAACGCGCTCGCTTGAAGGACCCGTACTACACAGGCGCGGAGAAAGAAGCCCGCGCTCTCTCGCTGCGAACCGGTGACCCGTCGATGGGAGACGCGTTGCTCGACACGCGCAAGGGTGAAGCGCGCGCCATCCTCAACGACATCGCTGAGATCAAGAAGCGCCTGAAGGACGCGCAAGGCAACCTCGAACTGATCAAGCAGCAGAAGAGCAACAAGCTAGACGTCGAAGGCGACATCGTTGCAGCTGGTGGTTTGCCGGAGAGTCCGAAGGACACATCAGAGAAGGACACTGCTGACTTCGCCAAGAGCATGGCGCTGCGCGAGAGCCGTCAAGAGCAATACGAAGATATGGTCAAGGCGTCCGAGGATCGGATTGCTGAGTACACACGGCAGCAGCATCAGAACACGGTTAACGACGCGATGCTCAAGGTCAAAGACCAGGTCACCGCAAACAACGCTGCCATCGACGAAGGCCTGAAGATTGAACTCGATGCGCGCGCAGCAAAAGACACACAGATAAAGCAGAGCCAGGACAAGCTTGCCAAGGAACACTCGGTCTACCAGGACCTTGCGATCCAAGGCTCACAGATAGTTGCCGGTTCAGCGATCAAGTCATTCCAAGCAATGGCGAAAGGTCAGAAGGCCCAGATAGGGATGGTCCTCGAAGGCGTCGGCGATCAGGCTGTGGCCATGGGCACGATGACGATCTTCGACGGTCTCGCCAAGTCCATCATGTTCGACGCGCGTGGCCCGGCGCTGCTCGGGATCGGCGCTGCTGAAGTCGCATTCGGCATCGGGCTCGGCGCTGCTGGCTCACGTGCCCCCGGTGGCTCCTCCGCTGGTGGCGCACCGGCATCGGCCAACCCTCTCGGCGCCAACCCTTACAGCAACCCGACGTCGCCGGTGAATCAGGACAAAGGTCCCACCATCATCAACATCAACATGCCGACCGTGGTGTCACCGTCTCCCGAAGATGGCCGGCGCATTCAAGAAGCACTCGACGCCAAGATGCGTGTGTACGGCTGATGACGATGGCGTACTTCAGCAGCTTCGACGTGTCACGGATCGGCGCATCAACCATCACGTTGAGCACACCCGGCGAGTCGAACATCTCGGTCAACATCGCGACGATGAAGTCGCCGGTGTCGCTGGGAGAGACCGCGTACAACACGGTGTTCAACCACGTCGTGTCACGTGACTGGCCAGGCTTCGGGCCCGACCTGGACTTCCCGCTGCTGTTCAAGTCGTACAGCTTCATGGTCGCGGTGCAGCTGTACCTCCGCTCCGCCGCGTCGACTGCGACGTGGACGTCGCCGAACTCGATCGCGCTATCGATCAACACGACGACGTGGCACCTGACGATTGCGTACCCGACGGGGCTCACAGCAATCACGTTCGGCACC
>Ga0193752_1000333_pt1 | contig 48534 bp, 31 predicted proteins | sample H1c1metaG_FD_144924 | JGI IMG/M metagenome (GOLD analysis project Ga0193752, IMG submission 144924) | Soil microbial communities from a riparian zone of the East river system, Colorado, United States - H1c1 | ecosystem: Environmental > Terrestrial > Soil > Riparian zone | place: USA: East River...
GAGGTCGTCGTCGACGGCTCGTACTTCGACGGCGAAGTGCTTCCGCCACTGTTCGATCAGCAGCCGAACGAGATCGCGCCGTTTCGCGCGGCGGTCGGTGCGGTGTCGGTGAAGGACAATGCTTACACGCTGCGGGTTCGGCCCGGCCCAGTCGATGGTGCTCAAGCCGTCGTGACCGTCGACGCGACTGGCTACTTCCAGATCGACAACCAGATGCTGACGAGTGCAGCCGGAGCCCCCAGCGTGATCGCGGATGAACGTCCCACCGCGGACGGCGTCGCGCTCTCGCTGAAGGGCACGGTGCCGCTCGGTGCCCCGACCGCTGCGTACGAGCGACGCGTGCCGGCGCCGCTTCCGTTCTCGGGTTGGATGTTCGTGGACGCGCTAAAGGCGGCGGGTTTGACCGTCGCGAAGAAGGTCACGGTCGGTACATGTCCGTCCGAGCTTCCGCTGATCTATCTGCAGACGTCACTCCCACTCGGACAAGTGCTCAGTCGTCTCGGCAAGGACAGCGATAACTTTGCCGCCGAGATGATCTTGAAGACGCTCGGTGCAGAGCGGACGCGCCGGCCCGGCAAAAGTAGCGAAGGTGCCGCCGTCGTCGTCGACATCCTGAAACAGCTCGACGTACCCACGACCGGGCTCGTCATCTTGAACGGCTCGGGATTGTTCCAGGGCAATCGCGTGTCATCAGAACAACTGACCGGATTGCTTGCGGCCATGTATGCGAATCCGGCGTTTCGAGACGACTACGTCGCGCAACTCGCGGTCGGTGGTGTGGACGGCACGCTCGTGCGTCGGTTCCGAAAGCTGCCGCGAGCGCGAATCGTCCGTGCGAAGACTGGGACGCTGGACGACGTGATTGCTCTGTCCGGCTACGTGCTCGGCCCAAGTCCCGAGCGGGCGTTTGCGTTCAGCTACCTCGCAAACGGAGTGAGCGGCAAACATTCCCAAGCCAGAGGTTTAGTGGACCAACTGGTGGAAACGCTAGCCGCTCACTTGTATGCCGCCCCGAAGCCCTGAAGCTCCGGGACGGCGCGCCTAAACTCAGGCGTATTCGCGGATTTGGCGGCGGATCTTGCCCAGCGCCTGCTCTTGGAGCTGGCGGATGCGCTCGCGCGACAGATTGTACTTGTCGCCGATCTCCTTCAGCGTGAGCTCGTCCTCGTCATCGAGGCCGAAGCGCCAGCGAAGGATGCGCGCCTCCATTGGAGTGAGCGTGGACAACAAACGCTGCACCTCCTCCGCCCAGGTCTGGCTGACCAGGTTCTCGTACGGGTTCGGTGTGTTCTCTTCCTCGATGAAGTCGATGAACTTCCGGCCGTCCTCATCATTCACCGGGCGGTCGAGCGAGAACGGCGTCTCTGCCCAGTAGCCGCGGATCTTCTCGAGCTTCTCGGCCGAGATGCCCGTCTCTTCTTCGAGCTCCGCCGGCGACGGCTCGTGGCCGGTGCGCGTAGCGATCGCTTGCGTGGCGCGTGCCACACGGTTGTACGTGTCCAGCATGTGAACGGGGATGCGGACCGCACGGCCCTTATCCGCGAGCGCACGGCTGATCGCGTGACGGATCCACCAAGACGCGTACGTGCTGAAACGATAGCCGCGCGTGTGATCGAAACGCTCCACCGCCTTCATCAGGCCGATGTTGCCTTCCTGAATCAAGTCGATGAGCGGCAAGCGACCGCGGTTGTAGCGGCGCGCGATCGACACGACCAAGCGCAGATTTGCAGCAACGAACCGGTTCTTCGAATCGTGTTGCGCACGGCGTGCATTCTCGACCCGCGATAGATACTTTTTGAACGCAGCCGTGATCCGGATGTCATCGCCCTCGATGTCCCGCTCGGCTTCGTACATGCCGGCCAAGCGGTGCACTGCGCGATCCGACTCCATTACGAAGATGCGATCGCCATCGTTAGCGCGCAGGAACTTCGCGAGCGTCGAGGCAGTCTCCGTCCAACGCGCCGACTCACCCTTCTTCGCTGCAGCCGTCCGCTTCGCAGTCTTCGCGAGCTTGCGCAGCGTTGCGATTTCCGCCGGATGTTGCTGTTCGGGCGGTTCCAAGTTGCGTTCGATGACCGATGCAACCGTCTCGTACGCGGGCGAGTAGGAGAACAACGCTTCCCAGTAACCAATCTCGAGCCGCTCTACTTCTTGTGCGGCTTCGACCTCTTCACGCGGCGTCAGCACACGGTGCTGTGCCATCTCGCGGAAGTACTTAGACAGTGTGCTGTCACCGCCGGCCTCGGTCTTCAGCGACTTCAGCACCGTTTCCGTGTCGACGTCCGTGTCGTTCTGAGCCACCGAATCTTGCAACGCGACTTCCATGTCAGACGGAGGCGCTTCTTCTGGCGCTTCCCACTCCTGTTCGGGTTTCTCGTCCGACACCGCAACTGCCGCTGTCGCCACTACGACTGCCGCCTTGCGTTGTTTCTGCACCTGGCTCATATCTGACTCACTCTCGACGCTAGTTCGGGCGCGCGATGATCGCGCTGCCTGGTTCGCCGATTTGGCTTTAGACCGTGCACGTTTTGTGCCGTGGGTCCGCTTGCGAGCGGTGCGAGACGAAGACCGGTTTGCGCCCGAAGATTTCACGACTTTCGCGCGAGACATCTGGAACTCCTCACCTGTCTACGGCCCTCTGAATCCCTAGCTTTACGAAAAACCACGCATTTCAAATCGCGTTGTGACGAAAACCGACCAAGTTGGGCGACGGCGTTGCACAAGCGGGACCGGCGAAGTGGACGCACCTCTCTCTGATGGTTGCTCCTCGACCCCGCGATTTTCAGGTTAGTCCCAGCGCTGTAATGCAAAGCGTCTGATTCCATTACGGCTGTACACCTTTCCATACATCCGGTCAATCGAGGTTGGGGACCTTGACGTAGCTCTGCGTCTTCGCTCCCTTCACCACTTGGCTCATCCGACCGATCCGCGCTGCAGTTGCGCTGCGCGTACGACCGAACTTCACTCACCTCGCTCACGCCACTAGCGTTACTCCGCGCTTTCCATGTGGCACGTACATCTAGGGCCGCTCACTGCATCCGCACGTCCGTCGGAATCTCGAAATGCAACAGCACCTACTCCTGCGTTACCTCGTGGCCGGTTTTTGGCTCACCCTTTCGACTGGCTTTACGCCTGAACCCGTCGTGCAAACCGCAGCCAGCAGCTCAGAGCTGCGGCTGGGAAAGCCTGCAACTGCCGCGCCGGTGAGTCTCTCCGAGAGCGCCGACGGCAGCGTGCTCACAGTCGGCAATGTGCAGACGACCCTGCCTTTACGACAGGCTCGTACGATTCACAGCGAAAACGTAACGCTCGCGGGTGGCAATAACGTCGGCGTAATTCGCGCGAGCGACGGAACGCGCGAAGCGGCGGCCATCGCAGTGCGGCGTCCGAACGGTTCGGTCGAGATTTTGTGGACCGGCGCGCTGTTTCTTCGCGGTGATCCGGGCGAGCGCCGCGCTGAGGCAATCGAAGTCGCCGATCGAGACGGCGACCACCACCCAGACCTGATCGTCGGCACGTATGACGAACAGATCCGTGTTTGCGGCCAAGACCGCGCGCTCCTCGAGCCGCGCGCGCTCGATCCGAAAACGCTCGCGCTGCGGCCGGTCTTGCTCAACCGGCTCGACCCGAACCGCGCAGTACAAAAGCTCACAGCGAGTGCGCAGGGCCCGCAAACGCAAGGGCCTCCGCTGTTGCGCGCCTTACGCCCGACTGCCGCTTCCAGCGTCGCAACGGGATCCGCAGGCGCCGACGTTCGCGCCGCGACCGATGGCGACCTCGCCACGTTTTGGGCTGAAGGCCGAGGGCTCGGGGGGCGGTTCGAGTTTCTAACCCTGCGCTGGGGGGCGCCGGAGAAGCCGATCACCGCGCTCGCGCTCGTCGTGCCTGCAGCTGCCAGCGGCGCCCAGTTTTCCGCGCCGAAGCGCGTCTCGATCAGTGCCGATTCGGGCCCGCGATTCGAGGTCACTCTGCCGTCGGGTGTCGCACCGGGCCAGCGTTACTGGGTGATTCCGCCCCAACCGATCCGCTCGCGCTGCCTGACGGTTTCGCTCGACGAAATCGGGGCTAGCGGGCCGAAGGTGCACGGTGCCATCGCCGAGCTCGAGGCATACACGGACCTCGATCAGGGCGGCGGAGCGCAAGCGCTCGTCGACGAGCTGATTCACGACGGCCCAAATGCTGCGGACGCGACCGAGTGGCTCACGCAGTCGCAGGCGGAGGTGGTTCCGCAGCTGAGCGCGGCATGGCCGACCTTGTCGGGGACTGCCAAGCGTCGGGCTTTACGTGTCGTCGCGTCGCGTGCGGCGACTGACGAGACCGCGCTCACGCTGGTGGCACTCGCGACGCGGGACACCGACGCGGACGTCGCGAAGGCGGCACTCGCGGCGCTGGTGCAGCAGCTTCCTCGCTCGCAGGCCTACTTGCTCGACGCCGCCCGAAATCCGAGCCGCGGTGGGGACGAAGCCGCACTTGCGCTCGCGCACGCCGGTGGTCCCACGACCTTGCAAGATCTCTTGAGGCTGTGGGCGGGCGAGCCGCGCGCGGCGGAACGCGCTGGGTTTCGCGATGCCGTTGCTACGGCGTTTCGGCGCGGTGGCAACGAGTCGGCTGCGGTCGTGGAGAAGTGGGTGGAGCAAGACGCGCCGACCGTGCAAGCGCGCGCGGCTGCAAGCTTGGCGCTCGCGAAGCTGCCCGAAGCCAAACCGAGTGCCGCACACTTGGTCGAGACGAGTCTCGGACTCGCCAAAGAATTCCCGGAGCGGTGGCGCTTGGTGCTCGCAGCCGCGCAGCTACCGTCCGAACCGAAGACAGATGCCTGGTTGGCGGCTGTCGCGGCATCGGCCGAGGAGTGGATGTTGCGGTCGGCCGCGCTCGACGCGCTCGAAGCACGGCAAACGTCTGCGGCCGTGCCGGCCGCGAAAGCCGCGCTGCAGGATACCTATCCGCGGGTGAGGGCGCGTGCGCTCCGCGTGCTCGCGAGCGATCGCGAGAGCGCCGACGTTCTCGTGAAATACGCTCGGAAGGACGAGTGGTTTCTGGTTCGCGCAGCGGCGCTCGGTGTGCTGCCGGATGCGGGCGGCGGGCGCGGCGCGATGCTGGAGGCGTTGCACGATCCGTCGCCGGTCGTGCGAACGGCCGCGATCCGCGCATTGCGACGAGTGAAGGCGAAGGACGCCTGGGCTTCGATCGAGCCGCTGGTGATGAACGCCGAGGAGTATCCGGACGTGATCGGCGAAGGGATCGGGTTCGCGCGGGCGCTATGTCTCGCAGCGTCGGCGCCGACGCTCCAGGACGTGGTGAAACGGGGGCTGCGTCCCAACGCCTGGACCGCCGATCAGGAACTGGCGTTTGGTGCGCTGGAAGGGCTGACCCACCTCGGTGGCGCGAACGCAAAATGGGCGTTGCAGCGGTCGGCTGCACCGAACGTTCCGGCGACAATTCGGACTGCGGCAGCGCGTGCAGTGAACCAGCTGGCGACGTGTCAGCCCGAGTGAATGCGCGGAGTTGTAGGCGGTTGTGATCGATTCGTACAGCGTGGTAGCGTCGCCGGCGCTGCAGCCATAACGCTGTTGAAAGGGACGCTATGAAGGCGCTGTCATGGATGCTGTGTGTGATCGCGGTTGCTTCGATCTCGGCGGGTACGCTCGGAGGTTGCGAGCAGAAGGCTGAAGCCAGGATTCAGGTCGAGAAGCTGCCGGAGGTCCATGCGAGTGTGCCGCCTGTGCCCACGATCCCGCCGGCGCCCTATCCGGTGCAGTACTCGGACCAGAGTTACAGCGTGTACGGGCTGCGTCGCGCGTTGCGGCGGACGATCACCACCGAGGTGAACGTGACGGCGTACATCGCAAAGGTGTTCGTTCCGCCGGAGTGCCCGCCGAAGGAGAAGTGCCCTTTGCCGCCCGCGCCTCACGTCTGGCTGGCGGATACGAAGACTGAAGCGGACCCGCTCAAGCAGGTGATCGTCGCCGGTTACGCCGAGAACCAAAAGGCGATCGACGACGCGATGAAGGAAGCGAAGAAGTCGAAGGGGAAAGCTGCGGCGCCTCCGGAAGACACGGGGTTGTTGCCGATTCCGACTGACTTGTTTCCTGGGGCTAAGATCAAGCTGAAGGGTCGGTTCGCGTTTATGTCCGGCGCTGGGTTTCAGTCCAGCGAGGGTGTGCTCGATTACTTGGGGCACGAGATTTTGGAGCCGGGGATCGCGCCGGAGCCGGTTAAGCCGACTAAGGGTAAGAAGTAGGAGCGCCGGTCTTTCGGCTGCTCTCGACGGACGTACGGCTTCGCGGGGCGGGGGCGGTTCATCGCGCACTGGACACGCCAGCTTGCAGATGCACCGGCCCCTAAGGCTTTCGTTCGGTGCGCAAGCTGGCTATCGCGGCGCGCCAACCGTGCAATACGCCACCAGGGCCGGGACCGGGTTGCTGTTGTTGCTAGCGGGGACTGGCTGTTGGGGCTTGGCCGCTGGGCCGCCGCTTATAGCTGCGGCTTCGTAGTTGGAGCCGGCTGGGCTTCCAGTGCTTCCAACACACTGCTCGGCACACTGAAGGCTACTTCCAGGTCTGATCTGCGCGCGTAGAGGTCCGCCGCTGGCTCCGGACTTACTGGCTGCCCGATGAGCAGCGTTCTCGGCTTGGCCTTCGAACCCTGCTTCGGCTCGATCGCGACCTTCAGCTGCGGCTTGTCCATGCCCTCTTCCGGCGCTGGCTTGCCGTACCGCATGACCTTCGACGCTCTCAGAGTCGCCAACACTCTCGCTCGCGACTGAGCTTGCCCCGTCGCAAAGACACCTGACGCGTCGGGCTCGACCTTCGTTTTGCCGCTTGGCGTCGTCAGCTCGAACGCACCCAGCTCCTCCAACGGAACCGATAGCGCCGACCTCGAGACCACCGGCGCCTCGAACGCTCTCACTAGCGCCGGCGCTACCACGAAGACCGCTGGGTCGCCGTCCAGCTGCGCGTAGCGGCCGCCCTGGGCCTCCGCACCGATACGAACCACGTGCGTCTTCGCATCCTTACCCGTGAAGTTCACCTCCACGCTGAATGCTGGCGGGGAAAGCCCTTCGTCGAAGTCTGGTCGCGGAGCGTCTGCCACGAACCGTACGGCCACGAGCTTCGCCACCTGACGCAGGATGTCGTCGATCGTCGCACGTTCCGCCGGCACGTCTGCTGCCGCCGTTGGCTGCGTGATCAGATAACGCTCACCCTGCTTCACCACGACCTCCGTCGGACGATTTGCACCGCTCAACGTCAGCTTCGTGAACGCCGTTGGATCGAGGTCCAACAACTTCGGCTTTCTGAAACGGACGGGCGACGTAGAAACCAACGGCAACACCGACTCGTTGAACCACGCTAACGACTTCTCGTCGCCCCTACTCACCGCCACACGTTCGGCCTGCGTTCGCCCGAGTCGGACCTCGTACGGCGCTTTCTCCTTGCCTCGATCGAACGTGATCGTCGACCTCAGCGTTTCCAAGGCTTGCGTCGGGTCGTTCTCGAATGCCTCGGCACTCGCACCTCGCAACAACTTGAACCAATCCGACAACGCGGTCTCGTCGACCTCACCCTGCTCGCGCTCTTTGCCATCTTCGAGAATGCGGTAACGATGGCCGTCGCCCTGCTCCTCGAGCTTCAGCTCACGCTTTCCCGCGCGGACTGTCACGCCCCGAATCTGGCCGTCGTCGAGCACACTCAACCTGGCTTCGCGCAGCTCGGCCGCAGGCTTCTTCAGCTTCGCTAGATCCGCATCCGTTGCGCACATCACCGGGCCCTCGCCCGCTCGCACGTACGACTCACCCGCCTTGGCCGCACACGGACCACCAACTCGCAACTCCAGGTGCTCGGACTTGCCCACGTTCTTCAGGTTCGAGCTCGAGCTGAACGTCTTCGAATCGACCGCGATGAAGAAACTCGGCGCGGTCAATCCGTACGACTCCAGGTTCGCCGGCTTCTCCACCACGAAACGCGATGCCCGGAGCGCATCGAGCCCGTTTACGATCTCGGTCAACGCTGGCTGCGACGCCAGCACCGGCTCCGGGCCCTGCAACCAATACAGATCGCCTCGCTTTTCGATCGCGTGCGCTCCCTGCGCATCGCGCAGCTGCAACTTCTCGACCGTGTACGCGCTCACGCCATGGTGGAGCGCCTTCGTATGAAAGTAGTCGGGATCGTGATCGAGAGCTTCGACCAAGTCTTTCCCGACGACATAGGCACGCTTCTCCGCCTGCAAGTACGCACCCGAGCCATCACTACTCGGCCCACCGATGCTGAACGAACGCTGATCGCGTCCGGCCATGAACGTCACGCGATAACGCGGCTTGTCGAGCCCGAACTGCGCCAGGTCCTTCGCCGACGCCTCACCGAGCGACCGCTTCGGCATGATGAACTCGAGCGCGCCGAGCAAACTCTCGACCGCATCGTGATCCGCCACCGCCGCATACGGCTTCTCCACGCGAAACTGCGCGGCCTCGAGAATCTCGTCGTCGGTCTTCACTTCGTTGCGCACGAGCACAGTCGTCACGCCCTTGCGCTGAATCTCGATCCGCGAAACTCGGTCGCGCACGAACGAGTCGAGCACCTGGCCCTTGCGCTGATCGCGCTCGGTCGTACTCACGCTGCCGCGCTCGAAAAACAGAATGAAGGCGAGCAGAACAAACGCTACGCCGCCGAGGATGATGCTCGTGCGTCCCATGCGTCTTCCTCTCCTCGTTCAGGAACGCCGATTCATCCACACGGCGAAACCGAGGATGAACGCCGCACCAGGTACCAGCACGGCGACTCGGAACAGCAGCGCCCACAGGTCGTCCTGCGTGAACGCGATGTTCCCAGTCTTGACCTTCTTCGGCGGAATCTCGATCAGCGCCGGCCGCTCGGTCAACCAACCGATCCACGAGCTCGCGAGGTGAAAGTTCGCGAGCTCCGGCGACTCGAGCAACGGACCCTGCAAGAAATCGCTGTCACCGACCACGATCAATCGGCCGCCGGTGTGCTTCTTGTCGTCCGCGCTCTTGCCGACCTGCATCGCAACCGCGACCGACACCGGCCCGGGGATGTCGCCCGGCCCAGCCTTCGGCTCGCTTCCTTCTTTCACGTCCGCGACCGCCGTCTCGCCGAACGCTTCGTCGCTCGTGCGCATCAGGATCTCGACGTTCGGATCGTTACCTGCCGGCGCGACACTGCGCGCGAGCACCATGAACACGCGCGCGGCGTGCTGGAGCGGCCGCGTCGTCTCGTGGTCACCGAACTCCGTGACCGCAAACTCGGCCGCGTTCGGAGTCAGTAAACGCTCTTTGTTCAGCTCGATCACGAGGGCGCGATCGAGTCGAATCCCGAGATCACGCAGCGGCGCTTCGAAGCCCGTCTCGCTGACTTCGTCGTGTTCGAGCACCGGATCGAGCGCAAGCAGCAAGTTGCCACCGCCGCGCACGTAATCGATCAACAGCTGCGCCTCAGGCTCGCTGAACGCCCGAACGGGACCGGGCACGAATACCGCGTCGCAGTCCTTCGGCACCGACTTCTGCCCGAACGTCTCGAACACCTGCCATTCGATGTTGTCGTGCTTCAAACCCGTCTTCAGGCTCGCAAGCGAACGCTCTGCCGAATCTTCGACGCTCCACTCACCGTGGCCGCGCGTGATGCACAGCTTGGTCGGACGACCCGAGGTGACCTGAACGATCGCGCCCGTCATCGCCTGTTCGGCTTTCAGGCTCACCGACTCTTGCTCGCCATCGTCCGCACCCGGCACGCCGAAGTCCGTCGACACCAAGTCGTCGCGACTGATGTGCCAGTTCTTGGGGCCGATCGCGACGACAGCCGCGACGTCCGCGCGTGCTTCACCGCTTTCGATCACGCCCGCCGCGACGCCATACCGTTGCGCCAGGATCTTGAACTCGCTCGCCTGCCGATCCGGATCGACGTGGTGCACGTGAACGTGCGGCGATGCAGCTTTGTAACGCGTGAGCAGCTCGTCGGTCGTGTCGTAGCTCTGCTCGCCTTGCGACATGAACACGTAAATGTCGACGTCCTTGTCGAGCGCATGCAGCACGTTCGCCGACTTCGGCGACAGCGTGAACACGCCTTGCGAAGTCCAATCGAATCGCGAGTAGTGCCGAAACGCGAGGTAGTTCGCCATCCCGACGATCGCGATCAGGAACAAGGTCGACGCGTTGATCGCGACATTCTGGAGCAGACGGTCGCGATCCGTCGCCGGCTTCGGACGCAGCGGTTTGGCTTCTGTGTTCATCACACGCCTCGATCCGCTTGCAGCACTCGCACCGAGAGCGTCACGGACAACACCGCGATCGACAGGTCGTAGACCACGTACCGCGTATCCACGATGCCCTTCGCGAACGCACTCATCTGCGTCCACAGGCCGAGGTACTCAAAGATGGAGCGCCATTCGTCGCCGACGTTCGCGTACCCGACGAGGCCGAGCACGAACAGGCCACCGAGCACGAGGAACGTCAGCATCGCTGCGACGATCTGATTGCGTGCAGCCGCGCTCATGAACAAGCCCACGCCCATGTAGAACGTCCCGACCAAGAACAGCCCGAGGTAGGTCGCACCGATCGCGCCCCAATCGACCGCGTTCTCAGTCGTGCGCGCGACGAGCCAGACGTAGCTCAACGTCGGCAGCCACAGCACCATCCAAAACGTGAGCGCGGCGAGATACTTGCCGAGCACCACCGAAACTTCGCTGACGGGTGCCGTGAGCAGCGCTTCGATCGTGCCGGAGGAACGTTCCTCGGCGAGCAAGCGCATCGTGATCACGGGCGCGAACACGAGCAGCGGTAGGTAAAACAACGTCGTGCCGCCGAAAAACGCCGTGAGCAGGTTCGTCTGCGCGCCGGGCTGCTGCGCGAACACCAGCGCAAGCACGTAAAACACGACGCCGAAGAACAACAACCAAACCGTGAGTACGACGTACGCGATCGGCGAGACGAAGAATGAAAAGATCTCGCGTTTGGCGATGGTATAAATTGCGTTCATGCGCGGTCTCCCGGAGAACCCGGCTGCGCTTCCGTGGATGGGGCGGCGGATCCCGCAGCTGCGAGCGGCTCGATTGTGCTCTCCTCTGCGTGATCGGCCGTCGTGAGTGTGGCGAAGACGTCTTCGAGCGACGTCTGCTCGCGATGAAGCTCGCGGAGCTTGCAGCCGGCAGCGGCAACCGCCGAGGACACGGCCTCCGCGATGGACTCCGATTCCACTTCGAGTCGGAAGCGAACCAAGCCGTCGTCGAGCGCGGCGGTATCCGCGATTCGCCGCACACCGCTCACGATGCTCAGCGTGTTCGACAGCTGCTCGCGCGAGCCGCGGGCTTCCACGACGAGCATGTGACCGCCCGAGCGCGAGCCTCGCAGCGACCCTGGCGTACCTTCACCCACGAGGTGACCCTTATTGATGATCAGCACGCGCCCGCAGGTCGACTCGACCTCCGGCAAAATGTGGGTGGATAGAAGTACGGTTTTCTCGCCCGCCATCCCGCGGATGAGATCGCGCACTTGGCGGATTTGATTCGGATCGAGACCCGCAGTCGGCTCGTCGAGCACGAGTACCGGCGGATCCGCGACGAGCGCATCGGCGAGCCCGACGCGCGAGCGGTAGCCTTTCGAGAGCTGCCCGATGATCCGGTACCGAACGTCAGTGATCGTCGCGAGTTCGAGAGAAGCGTTCACACGTTGCTTCACTTGCCCACGTGGCACGCCCTTGAGCCGCGCTCGGTAGCGCAGGTATTCCTCGACGCGCATCTCGCGGTAGAGCGGCACCGACTCGGGCATGTATCCAATGAAGCGGCGAGCGGCGATCGGATCTTTCACCGCGTCCACGCCGCCGACGCGAATTCGCCCCGCGCTCGGAGTCAGATAGCCAGTCAGCATGCGGAGCGTCGTGCTCTTGCCTGCGCCGTTTGGTCCGAGGAACCCAATCACTTCGCCTTTCTTCACGGCGAAGTTGATGTCGTTCACCGCGGTTCGGTCCCCGTACTTCTTGGTCAGGTTCTCGACTTCGATCACGTGCCAGACCTCCAACGGTCTCATCTAGTTGCGGCCGGCGGCGGCCCCGCCACGTAGCCGATGGCTCGGCGCAGTGCAAGCTCAACACGCGAACCCCTCGGATGCTTCCAGACGCGGAAGGAAGAGCCCACCGTGCAGCCTCGGGCCAGCCGGCATGAATGTCCCAGGCGCCGCTCGCAACCCATGGAATGTGCACCCGGTGTCCGCGTTGCCCTCCCTCCGTGCCCGTGCGCTCGTCGCAGACGGGGGCGCCCTGCTAGCCTACCGGCGCCCTAACGTCCGCATGGTGGAGACGATCGACCCGCTCGTACGACTGGCTCAGCGCGGCGACGAGTCTGCAAAGAACCAGCTGTTCACGCGACATCGCCAAGAAGTCGCGCGCATCGTCGCGCGCGCGATGGGGCCCGATGCCGATGTGGAGGACGTCGTCCAGGACGCGTTCATCCAGATCTTTCGATCGATCGACGGCTTTCGGGGTGACTCGAAGTTCAGCACTTGGCTGTATCGCCTGGTTACGAATGTCACACGGATGCACCTTCGTAAGCGGCGCGTGCGGCCGCTCATCGCCGACGGCATCACTCCTGAAAGCGCCGTGCGAGCGGATGGTAGCGCTTCGCCCGAACAAGCGGTCGAGCGCAGTTGGCGAATTCGGCGCTTGTACGAACACCTCGATCGCCTGAGTGACAAAAAACGCACCGTGCTCGTGCTGCATGACTTCGAGGGCATCGCGCCGATCGAAATCGCGGACATCGTCGAAGCGCCGGTGCTCACCGTGCGCACGCGGCTCTTCTACGCACGCCGCGAGCTCTACGCTGCGCTCGCAAGTGACCCGGATCTCGCGTCGATCGCGTCCGAGCTCGAATCGCTGGCGAACAAGGGGCGCACACCGTGACCCGCGATCACGAGTCCGAGCGCCAAGCCGGCGAACATCTGCCGAAGCTTCGAGCACTGCAAGCGCTCGCACACCAGCAGCTGTCGGCGGCGAGTGAAGCTCGCTTGCGGAAACACCTCACGGATTGCGAGACGTGCCAGCGCGCACTCGCCGGAATCCGGCTCGCGCATCAGTTGATCGGCGAAGTGCGCGAGTTGGAGCCGAGCTTCGAGTTCTCGCAGATCGAAGCTGGGATTGCGCGCACCCAAATTCGTGAAAACCGCCGGCGCGCCGTGCGCGTCGCGCTGAGTGTGCCGCTGGCAGCGGCAGCAGCGGCCGGTGTGATCTGGCTCGCGACGCGGTCCGCTGAGCACGCTCACACGCCGGCCGAACCCGCGACACAACTCGCGCAGCCCAGCACCCAACCAGCGAGTCCACCCGTGTTTGCGGCGAGCATCACGGCGCTCGCCGGTCCCGGCCGACTCGAGCGAACACACGGCGACGAGCCGCTGCGGATGGACGAGCCGCTCCGCGAAGGCGATCTGGTGCGTTTGGGCGACGCCTCACTCGCACACCTGCGGCTCGACCACGCGAGCGGTTGCGTGGTTCACCCTGGCAGCGAGCTCTCCCTGCTTCGGCTACGCAACGGCGAGACGGAGGTGGAGCTTCGGTCGGGCCGGCTCACGAATCGCGTTCAGCAGCTGGCAGCGGCGGAGCACTTCGTCGTGCGTGCTGCCGGTTACCGCGTGACGGTCCACGGCACGCACTTCGAGGTCGCCGCCGCGAACGACTCGCTCAGCGTGATGGTCGCGGAGGGTCGCGTCTCGGTCGAGGACGAGACCGGCCACGTGATCGCGAACCTGCACGCGCGCGATCACTTCGCAGTCGATGCCAAGTTTGGCATGCGCCTGGCGACGCGCGATCCGTCCGGGCCAGCGATACCGCTCGAGCAGCCGCGCGGGCTCGGTGTCGCACTCGAAGACTGGCCGCTCGTCACCCTGCTCGACGTCGAAGCACTCGAGAGCCTCGGGCTCACCGGCCTGACGCTCGATGGCAGTCGCTTTCCCGTCAGCGGCGAGCTCGCGCTGCGCGTGCCGCGCGGCGACGTGACGCTGATCGTCGAGCGGCTCACGGTCGCACCGCAGAGGATCGTCCTTCACGTGCCGGCCGAAGGGCTCTCGCTCGCGCCGGATGCACTGCGCAAGCTGCTCAAGCAGAACAACAAGCCTGAAGCGAGTGCGCAGAAGGCCGACATCGACTTTCAACCGGTGCTCTCGGTCGTGCACTCCGGCACCGCGAACCTGCAGCGCTGCTACGAGCGCGCGCTCAAGCAACGGCCAGATCTCGATGGGCGTTTGACCATGCGCCTGTCGGTCAGCGCGGCCGGGAAGGTTCGCCAGGTGCAACCGCGCGGCACTTCCGCCGCACTTCCCGAAGGGTTGGTGGCTTGCCTTCGCACCGTGTCGGGGCAATGGCGTTTTCCGGCTACGGGCTCCGCCCTGACGTTCGACGTGCCGCTGCGCCTGCTGCCGCGGTGAGCGGCATTCGGAATCTCCCGCGTCGATTTTCTGGCGCTCTTCGCGCGCGCTTGCCTAGCATTGCGAATGCGCTTGCGCTCGGCCGTGCGGTCGATCTGGTACGTCAATGCACTCGCGGTCGGCGCCGTGGTCGCGCATTACGGCGGACCCACCCAAGCCGAGCTGACGCAGACCACGGCTGCTGCTGTGCGCTCGGTGCTCGAAGCTCCACGCGCGCATGCAGCTGCTGCGATCGACGTGCAAGCGCCGCCCGAAGCCACCGAGCCGACGCCGCGACCGAAGCGCCCGGACTCCACGAGTTACGGTCGCGGCCGCATCGTCGAGGGCACGACGCCCCATCGATTGATCTTGTTCACGTTCGACGACGGACCCGAGCGGCGAACCACGCCGCTTCTGCTCGATCGCTTGGATGCGGCCGGGATCAAAGCCGTATTCTTTTTGACGGCGAGTCGCATCGCCGGTCGCAACGCGGCGGAGCGCGAGCAAGCGCAGCTCGCGCAAGAGATCGTGCAACGCGGCCATCTCGTCGGCAGTCACACCGTCGATCACTTGCAGCTACCGCTGCTCGACGACACCGGTGTTCAAGCGCAAGTGCTCGGCGCAGAGCAGATCTTTCAGCGTGTGCTCGGATTTCGACCGTCCTTGATCCGCCCACCTGGCGGGGCACGCTCGCCACGGATCGACGCGCTGCTCGCCGAGCGCAACTACACGACCGTGCTCTGGAACCTCGGCGCAGGTGACTTTCAAGTGAAGAGCGCAAACGAGGTGCTCGACACGTTCCGCAAAGTGCTCGAACGGCGCGAGCGCGAAAACGGCGATCACGGCGGCATCGTATTACTGCACGACACGTACGCGTGGAGCGTGGACGCGTTTCAGTTGATCTGGGCCGAGCTCTGGGCGCGCAACTGCAAGCTGCTCGAGCGCGGGGAAGAGCTCTACGACATCGTGTCGGATCTCCAGTACTTCCATCAGCCGCGCGATGGCGCCCCCCCGGGGACGGTCGCGCTGCCAGCGCGGCTCCCGGCGCCAGTCTTCGAGGCGAGGCAGGCGAAGTTGCGTCGCGAAACTGCGCAGCGCTGCACGGCCACCGACGGGTTCTGATCCAAATAGCGTCTCGAAATGCGATGCCGGCTCCGTTCGTGAGCGCTTGGCACGTGGGGCTCGAGTCAGCTTTTGGTCGGATTGACTGATGTCGTAAACTCCCCTACACGCCGCGGGAGGGGACTTCCGTGAGTACTTGCTTGGAATGTGGGTTCGAGAACCCGCGGCGTTGGATCGGCTGCGCCCGCTGCGGCCAGCTTCTCGGTCCGCGGTTTCTGGGCCGCGATTTGCTCACCGACATGCTGGACACGCGCACGACTCGCCGCGGGCCCTGGCCACAGTTCGAAGACTCGGCGCTGTCGCGGAACGAGCGCGCCGGCGCGGATTCGCTCGAGTTGATGCGTTCGCCGACGCACACGGATGCGCGTCCGCTCCTCGGGCAAAACCCGGTGCTCGATGCGGTGCGCGTGAACATCGAAGAGACGTTCACGCGCGGGCGCGCGACAGTCAGCTTGATCGCCGGGACTGCGGGCGCGGGGCGAACGCGCGTGCTCGAACGCGCGAGTGAGTTTGCCGCCCAGCACTATGCCAACGTGCGCGTGTTTTACGCCGCGTGCCGCAACCACGAGGAGGGGCCGTACGCGCCGTTTTCGTGGCTCTTGCTCGAACGATTTGGCATCACGCCCGCGTCCTCGCCGAGCACCGTTCGCGAAGAGATCCTTCGAACGTCGGAGCGCGCACTCGGCGACGTCGGCGCCGAAGCGAGCATGGAGGCCGCACATCTGCTCGGACACGTCGCCGGCGTGCCTTTTCCCGGCAGCGAGTTGCTCGAGCGACTTGCCGGCTCGCCGCACGAATTGCGCGAGCGTGCCGCGATCGCGCTCCGCACACTCCTCGAGAGCGATTGCGGCTCCGGTAAGTTACTCGTGCTGCTCGACGACATGCATCGCGCCGAGAGCGATGCCTGGCAGGTGTTCGAGATTTTGATCCAGACGCGCGCACGAATCGCGTTCGTGATCACCGGTGACTCGAGTCTGGAAGACCGCTACCACGACTTCCTCGCGCATGCACAAACGTCGGTGGCGGAACTCCAACCGCTCGGAGATGCAGACATCGCGGAGCTCGTGCGGAGCTTGCTGCCGAGCTTACGCGAGACGCCCGAGCCGTTCGTGTCCGCGTTGCGGCATCGCTCGCGCGGCAATCCGTCGGCGTTGACCGAGCTCGTCCGTGCACTCGAAGAACGCGGCTTGTTCAAGTCGACGCCCACCGGGCTCGAAGTCGACTTGAACAAACTCGAGCGAGGCGAGCTGCCGCTGACGATGGGTGACGCGATCCGCGCGCGTCTCGCCGGGCTCACACCGGTCGAGCTCGCAGTGATCCAGCACGCGTCGGTCGTCGGTGAGTTGTTTTGGGACGGCGCCCTACTCGCCCTCGTGCGCTCCGAGCACGCGCGTAGCGAGCCGAACGAACCGCTGTCGGTCTGGAAGGACACCACGGACGAGACGCAGCTGTCGGTTGCTCTGCGCGTGCTCGAAGCGAAGCGATTTGTCGTACGGCTCGGTGTCTCGGCTGTGCCGGGCTTGTCGGAGTACACATTTCAATTTGCGGGTGCGCGCGCAGTCGTGTACGGCGAGCTCCCCGAACCGACGCGCGAGCGCTGGCACGCGACGGTCGCGCACTGGATGACACTCGCGACGGGCCTGCCCGCGGAGGGTTTGTCGGGCGCATTGGCGCGGCACCTCGAACGCGCAGGCCGGCCGATTCGCGCGGCGGAAGCCTATCTCAAGGCGGCGGAAGAGGAACGGGCACGGCTCCGTACCTCGATGGCGGTGCGGCACGTCGAGCGCGCACTGCCGCTCGTGGCTGCGGACGAAGTGCAGCTGCGGATTCGCGTCTTGCACGAACACGGCTCGCTGCTCACGACGCTCGGCCGTTACGATGAAGCGCACGACGCCTTCGCGGAGATCGTGCGGCTCGCGTTTCGGGTCGGCGCACGTGGCACCGGCGCCGCCGCGCTCAGCCGGATCGCGCGCATCCATCGCCAGCGCGGCGAACACGCGCCGGCGCTCGCCCACTTCGAGCAGGCCCTGGCGTTGTTTCGCGCAGCGGACGACGGTCGCGGTGTCGCGAGCACGCAAGACGACCTGGCGCAGGTGCATCGCTTACTCGGGCACTTGGAGCGCGCACTGACATCGGCGCAAGAAGCGCTCGCAATTCGAAGCCGCGGTCCCGACACGCGCGGCCAAGCGGTGTCGCGCAACACGCTCGGGTTCATCGAGCTCGATCGCGGGAATTTCGCCGAAGCGAAGTCGCAGCTGGAAGCGGCGCTCACGCTGCGTTCGTCGATCGGCGATCACGAAGGCGCAGTCCAATCGCGGCTCGGGCTCGGCAAGCTGGCGTTCTTTCAAGGGCGGACTCGCGACGCCCTGCGGATCTACACCCAAGCGCTCGACAGCGCCCGCGAGCTCGGCAGCCAGCGGCTGCAGAGTCATCTACTCTGTCACTTGGCGGAAGCCCACCTCGCCGGCGGAAACGCCGAGACGGCCCACGAGCTGCTGATCGAGGCACGCCGCGTCGCGACCGTCTTGCGCGATCAGCGCGGCTTGTCCGAAATCCAGCGAAACCTCGGGCTCGTCGCACTCGCGCGCAGCGATCCCGAAGCCGATCAACAGCTGTCGGCGGCGCTCGAGCTCGCGCGAGAGAACGGCACCCGGCAAGCGATCGCGCTCGCACACCGCAGCTTGGCGCGGCTGCGGGCACGCGACGCGGCTGAGCTGCCGGAAGCCGCGGACGTGCCCGCCGCCGCCGAGACGAGCTTTCGCGAGTCGATCCGAATCTTCGAGGAGTGCGGGAGCCTTCACGAACTCGCGCGAACGCAAGCGGAGCTCGGGTTTCACTTGGCGGAGCGAGGCGCAATCGACGGCGCTCGCGAAGCGCTGACGCAAGCGTCGATCACGATGAAGAGCCTCAGTCTTCCCGAGCTTTCGCGGGTCGCGGAGCGCCTCGCACAGCTATAGCCTTGCGCCACAACCCGCTATGCTCCGCTCGTGGTGCGTCGGCAGTACTACATCGGCATCGGCGCAGCGTTGGTCGCGAGCTCCGCACTCGTCGCGTACGGCTACGCTGCAGTCGCGCGCGAGGTGCAGACGCCGCAGACACTCGCGCATACCGCCTTTGCCGGCTCCGATACGTGCCGCAGCTGCCATCCCGATCACACCGCGAGCTTTCGCCGCACGTTTCACCGCACCATGACGCAGGAAGCGACCGCGACCCGCGTTCTGGGTCGCTTCGACGGAACGTCGCTCGAGTACTTCGGTGTTTCAGCGCGCATGACTCGCGGACCTGCCGGCGAGTTTCTCATGAGCTTCAGCGCGCCGTCGGGTCAACGTTGGCAAGCCCGAGTCGAACGCAGCGTCGGTTCACGTCGTTATCAGCAATATCTCGCGCGCGATGGCGACGTGTACTTTCGACTCCCGGTCGCCTGGGACATCACCGAGCAACGCTTCATCCATATGAATGGCGCGTTCCTCACGCCCGATCCGGTGAAGTCTCCCTACACCGGCTCGATCGACAACGCCGACTACAACCGGCACGTCACGCGCTGGAACGACAACTGCGTGTTCTGCCACAACGTTCACCCGAACCCAGGGCTCGACGCGAAGACCGGTGAGTTCCGCACACAAGTCGCCGAGCTGGGCATCGCGTGCGAAGCCTGTCACGGCCCCGCCGCGGATCACGTCGCGCGCAATGCGAGCCCGCTCCGCCGCTATCTGCTGCAGGTCGGCGATCACGTCGACCCGACGATTCGCAACCCCGCGCGCATGACCGGAGCTCGCAGCGCGGAGGTTTGTGGCCGCTGCCACGGGCAACGCCTCACGAGCGACATCGGTCGCTTTCTGCGCGAGGGCGATCCGTTCGTTCCGGGGCAGCCGCTCGCAGAGCTGTCGAAGCCGCTGTGGCGGGACACGACGCAAAACGGCGAGCAAGGTTTGTTCGCGCCGCGCTTTTGGAACGACGGCACGGCGCGCCTCACCGCGTACGAGTTTCAAGGCTACTTGCAGTCGCCGTGCACGAAGAACAGCTCGTTTTCGTGCGAGAGCTGCCACGCGATGCACCAGGGAGATCCGCGCGGGCAGCTGCATCCAGAGCGCACCGGCAACGCGGCCTGCACGCAGTGCCACCAGCAGCTCTCAGCGGCGCCCGCGCTCGCCGCTCACGCGCGCCACGATCCGGAGGGCGCCGGCGCGCGTTGTGTGTCCTGCCACATGCCGGAGATCGTCTACGGCCTCGTCACCGTGCACGTCAGCCATCGGATCGAGGTTCCGGATCCGCTGAAGCAAGCCCGCGAGGGTCGACCCGATGCGTGCACGCTCTGCCACGTCGATCGAACTCAGGGGTGGGCCGACACGGCACTCCAGCGCTGGAAGGCGACCGACGCGGCCGACGCGGGCGATCACGGCATCGCAAACACGAATGCGCTCGAGCTACCAGCGAACACGCGTGCGTTATTCGCGGGCGATCCGATCGAACGCGCGGTCGCAGCCCACGCGCTGGGCGAGGCGACTGTGCCGTCGACACCCGAGCAGGACCTTCGATCGCTTCAAATGCTGGCGGACGTTCTCGCGTCTGACGCGTACCCCGCCGTCCGCTCGATCGCACTTCGCTCCTTACTAGCGCTCCTCACCAAGTCGCGCCGTGAGCTCTTGCCGCTCTTAGCGGCGTACTCAGCCACGCTCGAGCCAGAACGCCGCACGACTCTGGTCGCGCCGCTCCGAGCGGCGTTGGGTGGGAGCGATGCGGATCGCGCCTCCTGGGCAGCGCTGCGGCTCGAAGCCGACAAGGTCGCGATCGAAATCGGCGAGTGATCTGGGGCGGCCGCGACGCCCAGCACCACTGGAATTCCAACGCACGTCTGTAGATCATTTAACAAATACCGCAATTCATAGCTGATATCGGCTAGTGCAACATGGAAAGCCGGGCAGTAATTCACGCAAAATCGATCTGGGTTATTCCCAGGACGGACTTTCACGGTATGATTGTATCTCTGGGCCGCCAATCTCACGGAAGGGACCGAAAGCCAATGTTTGGGAACAAGTCAAAGAACGCAGCGACAGAGCCGACAGTCATCGGCCGCGGGACTTTGATCGAAGGCACGATCCGCGTGAGTGGCCGCGTGCAAGTCGACGGTCAGATCGATGGCACGCTCGTGGCGGAAGGCCCGGTATCAGTCGGCCCAAGTGGTTCGATCGTCGGCGAGGTCGTCGCGCACGAGCTCGCAGTCGGTGGTCGCGTCGAAGGTAAAGTCAGCGTTCGCGAGCACCTGCATGTCGCGCCGAACGGAGTGTGCCGCGGTGAGGTTCGTTACGGGTCGCTGCAGGTCGATCGGGGTGGCGTGCTCGACGGCAGCACGGCGCACGGAGAAGAGACGAGCACGCTGCAGACGTCGGATGCGGACACGTCCGACGCGGCAATGCCGGTGCGGGCAGCCAGCGCGGCGGGCTGAGCGTGCAGCTGCGAGTCGTCATTTTTGGAACTGACGGGCGAGGTTCGCGAAACCTCGACGTGAGTGTGACTACGATCGTAATCGGAGCGCTGGTCATGGTGGCCGCGCTTTCGAGTGTTCTCTGGCTGGGATGGAAGATTGGGGAGCTCACCGCACGCCTTTGACGCGGTGTTAGGCAAACGATGCACAGAAGCACGAAGTTGACACGGACTTGGACGGTTTTGATTCTGCGTGAAGGTACTCGTTCCCCGCTTCGCATTTCTTTCCCGAGCTGGATGTTGATGGGCGGCCAAGCGCTCGCAGTCCTTGCACTCGGTTACGTCGGATTCGCGGGCTGGCAGTTGCAAGCCCGCTACGGCCTGCAGGGACAGCAGGTTGCGTTTCTTCGGCTGGACAAGAACGCCGAACGCTGGGCTGCGTACGAACAGCTCGCAACTTCGCAACTCGGTCCGACGCGCAGTGAGCTGCGCGCGATGGCGGCTGAGCAGCGTGCAAAGCGACTGGGTCTCGGTAATCGTAAGGCGGCGTCGATGTTGTTGACCGGCGTCGTGTCTCAGGAGTGGTCGGCGGAAGCTGCGCTCGGGTCGAAAGGCACCGGCGCGCTGACGTGGCCCGTCAAAGAAGGTTGGTTTGGTCGCGGGTACGGCTCGGGCGAGAGCGGTTATCACCTCGCGGTCGACATCGAAGGTGAGCGCGGCTCGGACGTGCTCGCAGCGGCGCCGGGCGTCGTGGGCTACGTCGGTAACGAGTTGCGCGGGTACGGCAACGTCGTGTTGGTCGTTCACTCCGGTGGTTGGGTGACGTTGTACGGTCACAATCAGCGCATCAACGTGCGCGCGGGTGAGCGCGTCGAGCAGGGTCAGCCACTCGCGGAACTCGGCAGCACGGGTCGCAGCATGGGCCCGCACGTGCACTTCGAGTTGATCTACGAAGGCCGGAACTGTGATCCGATTCCGTTCGTGGAGCGTGCGCCGTTCAGCCACCGGCAGTACGCGGGCAACGCGCCGATCTACCCGTTCTCGCCGGAGCTCGGGAAGCCGCGCGGCGTGCGTTGCAAGAAGCGCATGATGCACCCGCTGCACGACGACGGCGACGACGACCAGTTGCTCGGTGCGACTGAGTCGAAACGCAGCGCGACGTCGGGCTGATCGAAACCAGTGTGAGAGGATGAGGACGCGGTGCTTCGGTGCTGCGTCCTCATCGCATTTAAACGGTCACGACTTACGCGCCAGAATCCGAAAAACAGGAAGACCATCCGCAATCGCCCGCTTCTCGCGATTGCTTCGCGCGCCGTAACCCTGGTCCGCAACGAAGGGCGGGTCTGACAGCTCGAAACCTCCGTGCGCCAAGAGGTCGGCCACGAAATCCTGCGCGCGATCTTCGACATCGGTTTGGATGAACAACTCGCCGCCGGGTGCGAGCAACCGCGCGATCGGCTCCAGCGTGGCGGCACCGCGCAAGCGCCGTTTCGCGTGCCGCTTCTTCCACCACGGATCGGGGAAGTGAACGAACACGCGGGCGAGGCACGCCTCGGGTCCGAGTCGCGGCAGGATTTCGCGCGCGTCACCGCCGAATACTCGAACGTGGTGGAACTGTTCACGCTCTGCGCGTTCGGCGACCTTGAAGGCCCACTTGCTCTTGATTTCGATTCCGAGCAGGCGCGCAGATGGAGCGGACTTCGCTCGCTCCAGCAGAAACATGCCGCGCCCGAAACCGATTTCGAGCTCGATCTCTCCGGCGTCGGTCAGCCACAAACTGCGCAAATCGACAGGCCCTTCGGGCGCACGGGGCGCGAGCTCGAGATAGCGGCGCGGATCGGGCTCGGACGACTCGGGCGACTCGGGCGACTCGGGCGAAGCAGCGTTCTGCATGGACGGACGCGCGACATAGGCCAGCTTCGCAGGTGGTGCAACCGCGTCCTTTCGCGGCGCGTGTAGCACCTCGAGACTTGCGCTCTAGGTCATCGGATTCCTTGACCAAAAGCAAAGGGCTGTGGTTCCCTTGGCATTCGACTTCGAAGGCCAGTGCGAGGATCCATCGCCCAAAGGAGGGCCGCGTGTCCGTGAACATTCTGGTTGCGGATGACAGTGTGACCATGCGCCGCATCTTGGAGGTGACCTTCCAAGGCGAAGACGCACAGGTCACGTCGGTAGATAGTGGTGAAGCTGCGGTCCGCAAAGCGGCCGAGCTGACACCGGACGTGGTGTTCGCGGATCTCTCGCTCTCCGGCATGGATGGCTATTCGGTCGCGAGCGCGATCAAGGCGGCGCCGGGGCTCGAGAAGACGGCCGTGGTCGTGATGGCCAGCCAAAAGCATCCGTACGACGAGGACAAAGGCAAAGCTGCCGGCGTCGACGATCACATCTTGAAGCCGTTCGATACGCAGCTCGTGATCGATCGCGTGAAGCAAGTCCTCGCGAAGCCGCGCGTCATGCCCACTGCCGGCAAAGCGGCAGCGGCCGCACCTGCTGCATCGCCTGTCGGTTCGCCGCAAGCGGCGAATCAGCAGGGCCGCGTCGGGGCAAAGACGATCACCGCGATCGGGAAGCCGATGGCGGCGCCGCCTCCACCCGCGCCGAAGCCGCAGCCGACAGCGGCAGTTGCAACCGCGCGCGCTGCGCCGGCAATGTCCGCCGCCGTGGCGACGAGCCCGGCCGCAGTCGCCATCACCGCCGCAGAAGCCGAGCTTCCGCAGCGGCTCGGGAACTTGGGGCTTTCGCCGGACCAGGTCACCGCCGTGCTCGCGCTTTCGCGCGAAGTGATCGAGCGCGTGGTCTGGGAAGTCGTGCCGGAGCTCGCCGAGACTCTGATCAAAGAAGAGATTCGGCGCCTCACGAGCACCTGACGTCGAGCGAGCGAGAGCGAGCGTTTGAACCGCCAAGGCGCCAAAAGAATTAATTCTCTTGGCGTCTTTTGGCTTCTCTTGACGTCTTCTGGCGATTCTCTCCGCGAGTCGCCCGCGGCGCGAGCTCGTGCGACAATTCCCGACGCTGCGGCGCGTTTGCCGCAGCCCCGGGCGTTGGCCATCACTCGGCACCTGCTTGAGTGCTGGGCAGGAATGCGGCATACCGCCCGGCTCATCACGAGGTTTGCATGAGTTCCGAGCAGCGCGATGACCCCCAGCCCACGCCGGCCGACGAGACCCTGTCTCTCGCGAAGGCCTACGATCCGCGCGAAACCGAGCCGCGCTGGTACCGGTTCTGGGAGGAGAACGGGTTCTTTACGGCGAGCGCGGCTCCGGACGACAAGCGCGAGACCTACACCGTCGCGATCCCGCCGCCGAACGTCACGGGCTCGCTTCACATGGGCCACGCCTGCCGGACCGCGTTCGAAGACGTGCTGGTCCGCTATCACCGCATGTGCGGCTACAACACGCTCTGGGTGCCCGGCATCGATCACGCCGGCATCGCGACGCAAGTCGCAGTCGAGCGCCAACTCGCGCGCGAAGGCGGCAAAAGCCGGCACGACCTCGGCCGCGAGAAGTTCATCGAGCGCGTGTGGCAGTGGAAGGCGGAGTCGGGCGGCCGCATCTTGAAGCAGCTGCGCGTATTGGGCGCTTCCTGCGATTGGACGCGCGAGCGCTTCACGATGGATGAGGGTCTATCGCGCGCAGTGCGGCACGCGTTCGTGAGCTTGTACCGCGAGGGCTTGATCTACCGCGATACGCGCTTGGTGAACTGGGACGTCCAAGCGCAGACCGTGTTGTCGGATCTCGAGGTCGAGAACGAAGAGAACGCGCAAGGCGAGCTGTTCGATTTCGCGTATCCAGTCGAAGGCGGCGGCGAGATCGTGGTGTCGACGACGCGGCCCGAGACGATGCTCGGCGACACGGCGATCGCCGTGCATCCGGACGACCCGCGCTACACGCACTTACACGGCAAGTTCGCGCTGCATCCGTTCGTCTCGCGTAAGGTCCGGATCGTCACGGACGCCGAGCTCGTCGATCCGAAGTTCGGCACTGGCGCGGTGAAAGTCACGCCCGCGCACGACTGGAACGACTTTGCGACCGGCAAGCGGCATCAGCTCGAAGAGATCAACATCTTCAACAAGGACGGCACGCTGAATGAGCAAGCCGGCCCGTTCAAAGGGCTCGAGCGGTTTGCGGCGCGCAAAGCGGTGAAAGCGAAGCTCGATGAAATGGGGCTCGCGCGCGGGACGAAGACGCACACGCTGACCCTGCCCCGCTCGCAACGTTCGGGCACGATCGTCGAGCCGATCATCTCGACACAGTGGTTCATGCAGATGAAGCCGCTCGCTGAGCCCGCGATCGCCGCGGTGGAGTCGGGCAAGACGCGCATCGTGCCCGAACACTGGGAGAAGACGTATTTCCACTGGATGCGGAACATCCAGGACTGGTGCATCTCGCGGCAGCTCTGGTGGGGCCACAGCATTCCTGCCTGGTACTGCGAGAAGTGCAGCCACGCCCACGTCGCGTTGGAAGCGCCGGAGAAGTGCGAGCAGTGCGGCGGCGCGGTCGTACAAGACGAAGACGTGCTCGATACCTGGTTCAGCTCGGGCTTGTGGCCGTTTTCGACGTTGGGTTGGCCGGACAAGACGGCGGACCTCGCGCGCTTCTATCCGACGAGCGACATGGAGACGGGATACGACATCCTGTTCTTCTGGGTCGCACGCATGATGATGATGGGGCTGCACTTCACGGGCGAGGTGCCGTTTCGGCGCGTGCTGCTGTCGGGTCTCGTGACCGACGAGCGCGGCGAGAAGATGTCGAAGCTGAAGGGCAACGTCGTGGATCCGCTCGACGTGATCAACGGCGCGACGCTCGATCACTTGATCGAGACTGCGAAGAAGAACGGCGCGCGCGACAGCGGAATCGACTACCTGCGCAAGACGTATCCGGAAGGTTTTGCGGCCTACGGCGCGGATGCCCTCCGGCTCACGCTGCTGAGCTATTCGCCGCAGACGACGAAGATTGCGCTCTCGATCAAACGCATCGAGGGCTATCGCAACTTTGCTAACAAGCTGTGGAACGCGGCTCGCTACGTGCTGATGAACTTGCAGCAGAGCGGCGTGACGGCGACGCAAGAGCGCCCCGCGGCCAAACACTTCGCGAATCGATGGATCTTGTCGCGGCTGGCGGTCGCGATCGACGCGATGCATTCAGCCGTCCGCGACTACCGCATGGATGAGGCGACGAGCGCGGTCTACCACTTCGTGTGGCAGGACTTTTGTGACTGGTACCTCGAGTTGTCGAAGCCGCTGCTCGCTTCGAACGATCCGACACTTGCGGCCGAGACGCGCGCGGTGCTCGTGCACACGCTCGAGACCACGTTGCGGGTGTTGCACCCGATGATGCCGTTCATCACCGAGGAAATCTGGCAGCGCGTGCCGAAGGCGGATGGATTGACGCGGACGCTCGTGCTCGCGCGGTACCCCCAAGCGGCGAGCGATGCAGCGCGGGACGAGACAGTCGAGCGCGAGATGAGCTTGGTTCAGGCGGTGAGCGTCGCGGCTCGCGCGCTGCGTTCGGAGCGCGACATTCACCCGCGGCTTGCGCTGCCGTTGCACTTGCGGACCGACGATTCGGTTGCGCGCGCGGTGCTCGACCGCGAGCAAGCCGCCATCGCGAGTCTCGTAAACGCGACGGTGTCGGTCGAAGCGGTGAGCGGCGCGAAGGAGCTGGAGAACAGCGCGACTTCGCTCGCGGAGAGTGTGACCCTGCTCGTGCCGCTCGCTGGCTTGGTGGACGACAGCAAAGAGAAGGAGCGCGTGACGCGTCAGCTCCAGAAGCTCGAGAAGGACCTCGCCGCGATTTCGAAGAAGCTCGACAACGAGGGCTTCGTGGCGCGAGCGCCGGCCGAGGTGGTGGCGAAGGAGCGCGAGCGTCGAACCGAGCTAGAGGAAGCGAAGCGGCAGCTGGAAGCGGCGCTCGTAAAACTCGGCTGACCCCTTTGATGGCGGGGAGAGCAACCCGCCTCATTGAATGAGATTTGCGAGGATTTCGCCCGAGAGCGTGCGCCCCCGCAGGGCCCGACTGAGCGGTACTTTTTACCGCGCAGGGAGGGACCGAGGAGGTAAGCCGCTCTCAGGGCGAAAGCCGAAGCAAATCGCTATTCCGCGCTGTAGGGGTCGGCGCTTGGCCGGATTGTGTTGGGGCCTGGGCCTGGATCGCTCCCCCGCTTGAACGGCTTCTGCACCCAAGCTGAGAAACGTTCCAGACCGATCCGCGCGTCGTCGAACAACGAATACGCGACCGGCGTCGCGAGCAACGTCAGCAACAACGACAACAGCTGCCCGCCGACTACCACGCCCGCAGTCGCCCGGCTCTGACCGGCGCCGATGCCTCGCGAGAGGAGCAGCGGAACCATGCCGGCGACGAACGCGATCGTCGTCATCAAGATCGGCCGCAACCGATCGCGATTGGCCTGCATGATCGCTTCAGTTCGAGCCAGCCCGCGCTCGCGGAGCTGGTTCGTGTGGTCGATCTGCAGAATGCCGTTTTTCTTCACCACACCGAACAACACGAGCACGCCCAACGCAGAGAACATGTTGAGCGATTGACCGGTGAGCAACAGCGATAGAAGCGCGAACGGCAATGTCAGCGGCAACGACAACAGAATCGTCACCGGGTGCAGCCACGACTCGAATTGCGCCGCGAGAATCAAGTACATGAACACGAACGACAGCGCGAACGCGATCATGAAGTTCGAAGCCGCGCGACCGAGCTCGCGCGAACGGCCTTGCGGGAGCGCGGTGTAGCCGACCGGCATGTGCTGATCCGCGATCGCCTTTTCGAGCTCCGCGAGGATCTGGCTCTCGCCGAAGCCTTGCTGAACGTTCGCGAGCAGCGTGACCTGGCGCTTACGGTTGTAGCGATTGATCTGCGCGGGGCCTTCCTCGTGCACCAGCTTCACCACATCGACGAGCGGAACTTGGCCGAGCTTCGTCGACGGCACTGTGACCGCCGCCAAGCCCTCTTCGTTCGTCCGGAACCGCGACTCAGCACGCAGGTTCACGTCGTACTGCTCGCCGTGCTCTTCGAACGTGCTCACGTCGTCGCCGCCGACGAGCAAGCGCAACGTCGACGCGACGTCCGCCACCGTGACGCCGAGATCGCCCGCTTTCGCGCGATCGATTTCGACGACGATCTCGGGCTTTCCGAGCACGAGCGTGCTGTCGACGTCGACCGCGCCCTTCACCTTCTTCAACCGATCGGTGAGCTTCTTCGTGTACTCCGCGAGCTTGTTCAGATCGGGCCCGCTCACGACATACTGCACGGAGGCGGTCGAGTTACCACCGCCGCTGATCGCCGGGACCTCGCCGACACTGATGCGCAAATCTTTCGACTGCTTCGCGACGATCTCGGAGCGGATCTTCGCGATGATGTCGTACTGCGACTCTTCGCGGGCGCTCGGGTCGGTCAGACGCGCGTAGACCGTCGCGAGGTTCGGCGTCTTCGACTCGTTGTCGCCGATCGTCACGAGTGTGAACGTCACGCCCGGCACATGGCGTACTTGGCGGGCGATGCGCTCGGCGATCAGATCCGTGGCTTCGAGGCTGGTGCCTTCCGGAGCGCGCACACTGATCAGCAGCTGGGCTTCGTCGTTCAGCGGCAGAAACGACTTCGGCACGGCTTTGAACAACGGCACGCACGAGCCGATCGTGGCGAACGCGGCGATGACGATGATGAACCGATAGCGGAGCGCAAACCCGAGCACCCTCGAGTACAGCCGCTCGATCGGCCGATAGCCGACGTCGACGATGCGCTCGAGCAGCGGTTTCTTGCCGTTCGCGTTCGCCTCGTGTGGCTTGAGCATCCGCGCAGCGAGACTCGGCGTGAGCGAGAAGCTCACCAGCAGCGAGACCGCCACTGAAAATGCCATCGTCGTTCCGAAGCTGCTCAAGAAGCGGCCGGGAATGCCGCCCATAAAAATGACCGGCGCGAAGATCGCCATCAACGACAGCGTCGTCGCGAGCACCGCGAGGCCGATTTCCTTCGTCGCTTCGATCGCAGCTTCGAACGGCGGACGCTTCTTCTCTTCGATGAAGCGAAAGATGTTCTCGAGCACGACGATCGCGTCGTCGATCACGATACCGACCGCGAGCGCGAGCGCGAGCAGCGTGATCGAGTTCAGTGTGAACCCCTGCGCCCACATCAAACCGAACGTCGAGATGATCGAAGTCGGGATCGCGAGCGCGGCAATAAACGTCGCACGCACGTTGCCGAGGAAGAACAACACGACGAGCGCGGCTAGGAACGAGCCCTCGACCAAGTGCGTCTTCACCGCGTCCGCCGATGTCTTGATCACAGTGGAGTTGTCGCGAACGTTCTCGAGCTTGTAGCCGGCCGGCAAGAGCTTGCGAACGTTCTCGACGCGCTGCTGGACCGCTTCCGCGACCGCGAGCGTGTTCTCACCCGACTGCTTGCGCACCGTCAGCACGACGGACTCGACGCCATCGCGGCGTGCGAACGTCTCCGCTTGCGCTTGGCCATCTTCGACCCGGGCGACGTCTTGAATGCGGATGATCCGCCGATCCTGCTCGCGCACGATCAGCTGGTTGAACTCTTCGACCTTCGCGACGCGCCCGCGAATCCGCAGCGTGAGCTGCTGGGGGCCGGTCTCGACCGAACCGCCCGGAATCTGCGAGTTCTGCAGCGCGATCGCGCGCTGAACTTCCGTCGCCGTCACGCCGAGCGAGCGCATCTTCAGCGGATCGAGCCAGATGTTCACCTGGCGTTCGCGGCCGCCGATGATCGAGACCTGACCGACGCCCTGCGCGTTTTCGATCTGCCGGCGCACCAGCTTGTCTGCGAGCTCGGTGATGTCGCGGATTGGCTTATCGGCCGCGAGCGACAGGTACACGATCGGGATCGCGTCGGGGTCGATCTTCGTGACCGTCGGAAGCTCGATGCCGTCCGGCAAGTCGCGCAGCACCGCGTTCACGCGATCGCGAACCTCTTGCGCGGCGACGTCCGGGTTTTTCTCGAGCACGAACGTCACGAACACCTGCGACACGCCTTCGCTCGAAGCCGAGCGCAGCTCGTCGATGCCGCTACACGTGCCGACCGCTTCTTCGATCAAGTCGGTGACTTCGGACTCGACCTCGTTCGGGCTCGCACCCGGCAGAAGCGTAGTGACGGTGATGATCGGGAAGTCGACCTTCGGGAAGCGGTCGACGCCGAGCTTGAAGTAGCCGGCGACGCCGACCACACACAAGATCAAGATCAGAACGCTGGCGAAGACCGGCCGTTTGACACATATCGAAGCGAGCCACTGCATGTCTGGTCAGGACTAACGCACCGCCAGGCGCGCGCCGTCCTTTGCCTCCGCGGGAAATGGTGACACCACAGCTTCACCGGCTTTGACGCCGTGACGGATCTCGACGGCATCGCCTTCGCGCGCACCGAGCTCCACGAGGCGCTCTTCGAGCGTGCCCTCGTGATTGACGAATACGCGCGCGAGGTCGCCGTCGATCTTCACGCTCGCGAGCGGCAAGGTGACCGCATCCGCTTTCGGCAGCGGGACGCGCGCGAGCGCAAACATACCCGGGCGCAACTTCTGCTCGGGGTTCGCGACCACCGCTTCGACGAGCAGGTCACGCGTGCGCTCGCGAAGCGATGCGCTCGTGTACTTCACTGCGCCCTTCCACCACTGGTCGGGATACGCCGAGACTTGCAACTCGACCGGCGTCGCCGGGCCGATGTTTGCAAGCAGCGATTCGGGGACGTTCATCTGCAAGCGGATCGGGTCGACCGCGACGAGCTGCACGATTTGGGTGCGCGCTTCGACGTACTCGCCGACGTTCACGAGCTTCTCGCTGATCACGCCCGCAAACGGCGCTTTGATCACCGCGTCACCCAAGGTCTGCAGTGCGGCCTCGCTGCGCGCCTGCGCTGCGTCGAACGACGAGTTGGATGTCTGGCACTGCGTCTTGATCCGATCGAACTCGGCCTTCCCGAGCGCGCCGCTCGCGAACAAGCCGTCGGCACGATTGCACTCGTCCCGCGCGAGGGTGGCTTGCTGGCGCGCCAGCTGGAGGTTCGCGGCCGCTTCTCTGGAGCGAATCGTCGCCGAGCGCCGGTCGAGGACCATCAAAATGTCGCCGGCTTTCACGACGCTACCGCGGTCGACCAACACCGACAGCACTTTGCCCGTAATGTCGGCCGCGACCGCCGATGCGCGATCGGCGACGAGGCTACCCGTCAGCGTGACGTAGCGCGGCATCGGCTGCGTGCCGGCTTTCACCGTACTCGCCTGAATTGGTTTCGCTTCCGCTTCTTGCGCCGGCTTGTCCGCAGCTGGCGAGGCGCGATTGCAGCCGACGGCGGCGAGCCCTGTCAGACCGGCCAGACCGGCCAGACCGGCCAGACCTGCGAGGACGCCCACTCTGAGGCATGTCTTCACGTTCCTGCTCCTTCGAGAAACATCCGCGTCACTTGCTCTGCCCGCGACTCCGGGGTGACGAGCTCGTGCTCCAATACGTCGTGCATCATCACGCCGCGCAGAAGGCCGCCGAGCATCGCCGGGAAGAGCTCGCTTCCGGCCGCACGCAGTGAACCCTGCTTCACGCCGCGCTGAACCAACTCGCGCAAAAGTTTGTGAATCTCGATCATCGTCGCCTGCTTGCTTTTCGCGGCCGGCCCCAACTTGCCGCTCTCAGCTGCAGGCTCCGACTCGAGGACCAAGCGGAAGAAGCGCGAGTGGTTACCGAAGTAGCTGAACATCGCAAGCGCGGTCGCGTAGATCTGGTCGCGAAACGGCTTCTGCTTGTTGCTCTTCAGCGTGGTCGCCAAAACCGCGAGCACCTCGGCGTGACGCGCGCGCATGATCTCGTGAATCAACGCGTCGCGATCGCCGACCAGGTTGTAGATCGTGCCGACCGCAACTCGCGCGCGCTGCGCGATCTCTTCGATCCGCGCCGCGTGCAGGCCTTCTTCCGCCAGCACTTCTTCCGCAGCGCTCAAGATCGCGACGCGAGCGTAGCTCCGAAAGTCTTCTCGCAGGCGGGCTGGCTTTGCCGGCCGCGCGCGCACGACGCCGGTGTTGCTCTCGCTCGCGGAGCTTCGAGGACGAGCTTCGCTCGCGGTTTTACTGCGGCGGACGGCGGCGGACTTCCGGGGCATGAGGAGGCGGTCAGACTGTGAATCGGGATTCATGAACCGTCAACTGGGTTGTCACCGAGGAAACATGGCTGTTTTACCGGCCTCGCCGGACGAGCCGTTCCTGGCCGCTCGGGCTGGCGACACGAGGTCGCTTCGCACACTCGCGACGCAACCAATTCAGATCAGAGTCAACTGACCCGGTCGGACGACATCGCCCACGATGTGAACGCCCTCGAGCTCGAGCAAAAATCGCTTGATCGTGAGCCCCGAGCTGTAGCCACCGATACCGAAGTCCTTCTCGACGACGCGGTGACACGGGATCACGACCGCGATGGGGTTCTTCGAGTTGGCCATCCCGACCGCCCGCATTGCGCGAGGCTGCCTGACGTCGAGTGCGATGCCCGCGTAGCTCCGCACGTGCCCGCGCTGAATCGCTCGAAGTGCGTTCCAGACCTTCAACTGAAACGCGGTTCCGGCCGGGGCGACCGGAAGCTCGATCGGGTCGACGGACTCGCCCGCGAAGTACGCCCCGAGACACTGCGCGATCTGCGCAGGCACGTCTCCTTCAGGCGTCGCTGCTGGAATGTCGTTCGGACGTGGCTCCGAGTCTTTTTCCCACAACGCGTGGGTGAGGCTTCCGTTCGAAGACCACGCCAGCCACAAGCTCGCCTTGACCGCCGGGACGGGCCAAGCAGCGCTCGCGATCGGCTGAATATCGGCAGCGGGGGTGGTGGTCACTTCGAGAGCGGGAGTGTAGCAGTCGTGCACGACTGCGCGTTCCCGAGTTTGATCTGGGACCAAGCCGGTGTAATAGTCGCGCCGCGCGACCCTGTTTTGCTCGCGCCCGCGCCATGTTTTCAGCGACCGTCACGACGTGTTTGGCAGTGACAGCGATGGCGCTCGTCATGCATCGGCTCGCGCACTGGGCCACGTTGCGGCAGATCCGCAGCGCCCCTGCGCCCAGGCTAGGTACGAACGCGACGACCGAGGCGCTGACGGTTCTGAAGCCAGTCAAAGGCTTGGAAGAAGAGCTCGAACAGAACTTGCGGTCGTTCTTCGAGCAGGTGTACCCCGGCCCACTGCAGTTCGTGTTCGCGAGCACGGAGCCGGCAGACCCCGGCATCATGCTGGCGCGCCGCATCGCTCGCGAGTACCCGGAAGTTTCGACGCGCTTCGTGCAGTCGGACCCGACGTTCGGGAATAACCCGAAAGTGTCGAATCTCGCCGGTGCGCTGCTCGCCGCAGAGCACGACCTCGTGCTGCAGACCGACGCGAACGTCCGCGTGCGTCCCGGCTATCTGCGCGACGTCGTCGAGGAGTGGCAGGCGACTGGCGCGTCGATGCTCGGAAGCCTGATCGCAGCCCGCGGCGAACGCTCGCTCGGCGCGGTGCTCGACAACATTCAGATCAACACGTTCACGACGCCTGGGCTGTGCCTGGCAGATCGGCTCGCAAACATTCAGTGTGTCCTCGGAAAAGCGATGCTGTTTCGTCGCTCCGAGCTCGACTCACTCGGCGGGCTCGCGCTCGTCAAAGACGTGCTCGCCGAAGACTACGTCCTCGGTCAGATCTACGCGAGCGCCGGCAAGCGCGTCGTGCTCTCGCGCTTCAGCGTCGACAACGTGAACGTCGCCGCGCCGTTCTCGCGCTTTTTGGCGCGGCACGCGCGCTGGTTGAAGATGCGCGTCGTCGTCCACCTCGGCGGTTTCGTGGCCGACCTGCTGTCGAACGCGCCCTTCTTCGCATTCGTCGCCTGGATCGCGAGCGGGTTTGCGCCGCCGTTGGCTGCAGTATACCTCGGCGTCGTGCTCTACAAGATCGCGCTCGATCAGCGCCTGATCGCAAGCCTGCGCGGAGAGCCACTCTCATTCGCCCACGCGCTGTGTATGCCGCTGCGAGACCTGATCATGCCCTGGATCTGGCTGTACGCGGCGTTCTCGCGCACGACGGAGTGGCGCGGTGCACGGTTTCGGCTCGGGCGTGGCAGCGTGCTCACGCCGCTCAACTCAGTGGGCGGCGCCCCAACTCTCGCCCCACCCTCGGTCGACCCGTAGCGGAACGTCGAGCGGCAGCGCTTGCTCCATGCACTCGACCACGAGCTGCTCGAGCGCTTTCTCCTCGTCCGCCGGCGCCTCGAAGACGAGCTCGTCGTGCACGGTCAGCAGCATCTTGCTTCGCAGGTTCTCGGCTTGCATCCGCTTCGCGATCGCGACCATCGCGAGCTTGATGATGTCCGCCGCGGTGCCTTGGATCGGCGTGTTGCGAACGACGCGCTCCGCTGCTTCCCGCTGCATCCGATTGCGGCTCAGCAAGTCCGGCACTTTGCGCACGCGCCCGAGCAACGTCCGTGTCTCGCCGCTGACCCGCGCTCGGTCGACCACCTCAGTCATGAACTGGCGCACGCCGGCGTACTGCTCGAAAAAGGCTTTGATGTAGCGCGAAGCTTCGGCGCGCTCGATCCGCAAGTTGCGCGCGAGGGCAAACTGAGTCTGGCCGTAGATCACCGCGAAGTTCACGGTCTTCGATTGCGCGCGCATCTCGCGCGTCACTTCGTTTTCCGGCACGCCGAAGATCGCGCGGGCCGTTCGCAAATGCACGTCGGTGTCGGTCGAAAACGCGGAGACCAGCTCGGGGTCGTGACTCAAGTGGGCGAGTACGCGCAGCTCGACCTGCGAGTAGTCGACCGAGAGAATGCGAAAGCCCTCGCGAGCCACGAAGGCGTCGCGAATCTGCCGGCCCACGTCGCTGCGAATCGGAATGTTTTGCAGGTTCGGGTCACTCGACGAGAGCCGGCCCGTCGCCGCCACGGTCTGCCGGAAGTCCGTGTGGATCCGGCCGGTCTTCGGATTGATCTCGCGAGGCAGCGCGTCGAGATACGTGCTCTTCAACTTTGCGAGCGTGCGGTGCTCGAGGATCGTCGCCGGCAAGTCGTGATGGATCGCGAGCTCTTCGAGCACGTCGGCGTCGGTCGAGCGCGCGGTCTTGGTCCGCTTGATCACCGGTAGCTTCAGCTGATCGAACAGGATCGCTTCGAGTTGGCGCGGCGAGCCCACGTTGAACTCGTGCCCCGCGAGTTCGGTGCAGCGCCGCTCCAGCGCGATCAGCTGCTTCGCGATCTCGCCGGACTGCCGCGCGAGTCGCGGCACGTCGACCAGCACACCGGTCCGCTCCATGTCGCAGAGCACGCGGGCGAGCGGCAACTCCAGGTCGTGGAGGAGCGACTCGCAATCGAGATCGGTCAGCTTCTTGATCAGCCGCGGGCGAATCTGCGTCATCGCGTGCGCGGCCTCGGCAGTGAGCTCGGTCGCGCGCTCGACTTCGAGTTGGGCCGAGCCTTCTTTCGACGACGCACCGAGCCACGCGCTCGCGCTGCTCTGGTCCGACAGGCCGAACTCGGCCGCGAGCTCGCGCAAGCTGTGACCGTGGCGCTCGGCATCCGCGAGATAGCTCGCGAGTCGCGCGTCGAACTCGATGCCGCCGAGATCGATCCCGTGTTGCGCAAATACGATCAGATCTCGTTTTAGGTCCACGCACACTTTGCGCGGCTTCTCGGCGCGCAACGCGGGCGCGAGACTCGCCAGCACTTGATCGAGCGGGAGCTGCTCCGGATGGCCGAGGTACGTGTGGCCGACCGGAACGTAGGCCGGTGGTAGGTCGTCGCACGCGAGCACGAGGCCGACCAGGCCCGCGCGAACGGCGTGCGTGTCGTCCGTGACTGCCGAGAGGAGCACCTGCTCCGCGTTCTCGAGCTGGTTCTTCAATCCAGCGAGCTGGGTCTCGGTGACGATCAACTCCGCCGGCGGCGGAGGCGTGACCGGCTCTGTCGGGGCTGCCGGCGGGGGTGTGTGCGCGGCGTCGGGCAGGTCTTGAATCAGGCGCACGAATCCGAGCTCGCGAAACAGTGCTTGCAGGCGTTCGTTGTCGGGAGGCTGCCGCGCGAGACCTGCGATGCTTACGCCGAGGTCGAGGTCGCCCTTCAAAGTCGCGAGATCGCGCGACAGGTAGGCCTTGTCGCGGTGCGTCTCGAGCTTCTCGCGCACGGCTTTTTTTCCGAGCTGGTCGAGGCTCGCGTACACGCCGTCGAGCGAGCCGAACTGCGTGAGGAGCGAAACCGCGGTCTTCGGGCCGACCGAAGGCACACCGGGAATGTTGTCCGATGTGTCGCCGACGAGCGCGAGGTAGTCGCGCACGAGCGCCGGTGGTACCCCGAGCTTCGCCACGGTCTCTTCGGGGCCGTACACGATGTTGCGGCCGGTGTCGTACATCACGATGTCGTCGCCGACGAGCTGCAACATGTCCTTGTCGGCGCTGACGATCACGACGGGATGGCCTTCCGCGCGCGCGCGATGCGCGAGCGATGCGATCAAGTCGTCGGCCTCGACGCCTTCTTCGTGCAGCACCGGAATCGCGAATGCGTCAATGATCTCGCGCAAGCGTGCGACCTGCTGGCCGAGGTCGGGCGGCGCGGCTTGCCGGGTGGCTTTGTACTCCGGGAACATCTGATGCCGGAACGACCGGCCCTTCGAGTCCATCGCGATCGCGAGCAGCGCCGGCCGCTGGTCCTCGATCAGGCGTTGGAGCATCGTCGTGACACCGAGCACGGCGTGGGTCGGCTCACCTTGCGGCGATTGCAGCGGAGGAAGCGCGTGGTACGCGCGGAACACGTAGCCGCTGATATCGACGACGTAGAGCGCGCGAGGGTCGCCCGGCGCTGGAAGTTTGTCGTGGACGGCCATGGGGGTCGACACCATAGCAGCGAGCCGCGCTGCGCGGCCCGCAACTCTGCCGGCCGACTTTGGCTGTAGCACTACGGCGTGTCTGGATTCAAAAGTGATTCCTCGCTACGCTGCCCCGCCGATCACCTAACTATTCTCTCGATTGCACCGCGTCGCTGCGGCGTGCTACTCGCCGCGTTCCAAACGCCCATGTTCGAAGCGCTCAGCAAAGGCTTTAGGGCCGCCAAAAATCGCCTATCCAACGTCACCGAGCTGACCGAGGAGAACATCGAGCAAGCGTTGCGCGATGTTCGGCTCTCGCTGCTCGAAGCCGACGTCGAATTCAACGTCGTAAAGCGCTTCCTGGCGCGGGTGAAAGAATCGGCGATCGGCGACATCGTTCAGCGCAGCGCCGAGGTCAAAGGTAAGAAGGTCACGATCGGGCCGAGCGAACGGTTCATCAAGATCTGCCAAGACGAGCTCGTCGGCTTGATGAAGGCCGACGGCGATCCGCTGACGTTCGGCGTCGCGCCCCAGTTGACCGGCATCATGATGGTCGGTCTCCAGGGCTCCGGTAAAACGACGACGACCGCCAAGCTCGCCCGCTTGCTCGAAAAAGACGGCAAACGCCCGCTGCTGGTAGCAGCGGACGTGCAACGCCCGGGCGCGGTCGAGCAGCTCAAGGTTCTCGGCGAGCGCTTGAACCTGCCGGTCTTCAACGTGCCCGGCGCAACTCCGGTCGAGATCTGCACGAAAGCCACGAGTTACGCGCGCACGCTGAAGTGCGACACGATCATCTACGACACTGCCGGCCGTCTCGCGATCGACGAAGCGTTGATGCAAGAGATCGCCGACATCAAGCTGAAGACGAAGCCTCAGAACATCCTGCTCGTCGTCGACGCCATGATCGGTCAAGACGCGGTGAAGACCGCGGCGTCGTTTCACGAACGCGTCGGCATCACCGGCGTCGTGCTGACGAAGCTCGACGGCGACGCACGCGGTGGTGCGGCGCTCTCAGTTCGCGACGTCACCGGCGCGCCCGTGCGCTTCGTCGGTGTCGGCGAAGGCCTCGACAAGCTCGAAGCCTTCCGGCCCGACGGCATGGCGAGCCGCATCCTCGGCTTCGGCGACATCGTCGGCCTGATGCAGGACTTCGAGCAAGTCGTCGACGAGGACAAAGCCGAGCGCGACGCGAAGAAGCTCCTCGAGGGCAAGTTCACGCTCGACGACTTCCTCGAGCAGATCTCGATGCTGCAGCAAATGGGTCCGCTGCAGGACATGTTCGAGAAGCTGCCGTTCTTCGCGGACAGCGTGCCCGAAGGCTTCCAGGTCGACGACAAAGAGCTGGTGAAGATCAAAGCGATGGTCAGCTCGATGACCCGCGGCGAGCGAAAGCGCCCGCAGCTGTTCGCCGAGCAGCCTTCGCGGATCCGGCGCGTCGCGAGTGGTTCGGGTCGAACGCCGAAAGACGTGGCCGATCTCCTCCAGCGGTTCGCCTTCATGCAGAAGATGATGGGCTCGATCGGCCAGCAAGCGAGCTTCTTGCAGAAGATGCCGGGCATGAAGCAGCTCGCGATGGCGAAGCGCTTGCGCGAAGCTGTCTCGACCGGTGGTCTCGACAACCCGATGATGTCGAACCTCGCGACGGAGTTGCTAGAAGCCGCAGTCGCGGAAGGCGGGCCCGGCGCTGCCGGCCTGTTGCAAGGCATGGGGATGGGTGGCGGGCGCGGGATGCCCGGTGTTCGCAAGAAACCACTCGACCCGAGCAAACGAAAGCAGCAGCGCAAGCTACAAAAGAAGGCGCGCAAGAAGTCGCGCCGGTGAGCGAGGTCTGCATGCGGGCGATCGCCGTTGCAGTCCTGTGCCTAGTTACTTTGAGCGGTTGCACCGAGCGCAAGCAGCGCCCGACGGCGCGGCGCGAAGACGTGCTGCTGAAAGCGGCGCCCAAGCCGCAGTTTCCGCTCGACCTCAGCTTCGACGACAAGGTCGATCTGATCGGCTACGACCTCGACACGCCTCGGCCGTCGCCCGCGAGCTCGTTCAAGGTCACCTGGTACTGGCGCGTGCGCGCGCCGCTCGGCGACGGCGTTCAACTGTTCACACACGTCGCGGACATCAGCGGCGCGACGCAGCTCAATCTCGACGCCCAGCGCGCCGTTCGCGTCGCGTATCCGGAAGAGAGTTGGAAGGCCGGCGACATCATTCGCGACGAGCAGATCGTCACGCTGCCTGAAGCGTGGGCCTCGCCGTTCGCGGTCTTCTACACGGGGTTTTATCGCGGCTCGAAGCGGTTCGACATCACCCGCGGCACACATGATGCGGAGCGCCGCGGTGAAGCGTTGCGGCTTCCGATCGCGCTCGGACGCTCGATTTCGAGCGAAGCTCCAGTGCCGGAGCTGAAAGTGCCGCACACCCGCGGCAAGATCGTGATCGACGGCAAGCTCGACGAGGCCGATTGGAAGACCGCGGCCGACACGGGCGCGATGGTGCAGACGATGACCGGCGCGCCGGGCGCATTCGTCGCGACGGCGCGCGTGCTCTGGGACGAGACGCGCGTGTACGTCGCGTTCAACGTGCTCGACGATTACCTCAAGAGCACGTTCGACAACACCGACGATCACTTGTGGGAGCAGGACACGGTCGAGATCATGTTCGACCCGGCCGGCGACGGAAAGAACTACTTCGAGCTGCAAGTCTCGCCGCGAGGCGTGCACTTCGACACGCGCTACGACTCGCGGCGCCAACCGCGCCCGTTCGGGCATGTCGATTGGGACAGCCACGTAGAAGCGAAAGTGATCACGCAAGGCAAACCGAACGACGATGCCGCTGACGGCGGCTACGTAGTCGAGCTCGCCGTGCCATGGAGTGCGTTTTCCGCCGGAGAGCCACCGGCGGCGGCGCCGATCGCCGGTACGCTTTGGCGCATCAACTTTTTCGTGATGGACGCGCGCGACCAAGGGCAGCGTGCCGTCGGCTGGTCGCCGCCTCGCATCGGCGACTTTCATACGCTCGATCGGTTCGGCCGCGTTCAGTTCGTGCCGTGAGCATCGCGCGCGGACGCTGACGGTGGCAGTGACGGCGGCGGGCTCAGCTCTCGTACGGCGAGGCGGTCGTCAGACGCGCCGGGTCGATCCCGAGCGTGCGCAGCGCCGATGCCCAACGATCTTCGTACGGCGTGTCGAACACGATTCGCTCGTCGAGATCGACGGGGATCCACGCGCCTTGCGAAATCTCGGTATCGAGTTGCGACGGGCCCCAGCCCGCGTAGCCCAACACCAACATCACGCGATCGGGGCCGCGCCCCTTCACCGTCTGCTCGAGCAGCTCGCGCGATGCGGTCACGGCCAAGCGATCCGAGACCTTCACGATCTCGTCGCCAAAGTTGCGGAGAGGGTTTTGCTCGAACACGAGCCAGCCGGTGTCCGGGGCAACAGGACCCCCGACGAGCACGGGTGCATCCGGCGGCGCGACGTCTGAAGCGCGTAGCCCCAGCGCATCGAGCATGCCGGGAAGCCGGACTTGGGCCGGCCGATTCACGACGAACCCGAGCGAGCCTTCCGGCCCATGATCGATGAGCAGCACGACGGTTCGACGAAAGTTCGCGTCGAGCAAAATCGGCGCAGCAACTAGAAAGCCAGGCGCGAGCTCCGCAGGCATGGGCGAAGCGTGCCACCGAATGAGGGGGTCGGGCAATCCGGTCAATTGTCGGGGGGCAGATCGCCGTTCCCAGGCCCCCAGCAAACCCGTCCGGGCCTCATCGCGTCAGCAGCAGCACGTAGTAATAGTGCGGCGCGTAGGTCCGCTGCAGCGCGACACGAAATCGACTTCGAACCCAGGCCCCCGAGGCGACTCTTTGCTCCACCGGATAGCCCGCGATCGCGAGCAGGCGCCCGTCGGCAGCTACGAGCGGCGGTTGCGCGCTGTGCAAGATAAGTGCATCCGGGTCGCGCTTGGACAACAGGGCGTCAGTCACTGCTTTCGCGAGATGGCCGCCGGGCAATCGTCCGATCTCAGGGTCGGTGATCCCGCCGAGATCGATCGCTTCGACGCCGCTCGCGTAGCCGAGAAAACCGATGTCCACGAGCGCGACGCGACGCGCAGATTGGCGCAGGCGCATTGCGAGCTCACGCCCCGCGCTCTCACGGCTCAAGCCGGCAGCACGCCACTCGGGGATGCGCGTCGCGAGGTCGAGTGAGAGCACGGCCATGGCTGCCACCGCGCACGCGAGCCGACCATAACCCTCCCCGCGTTTGACCGGAACGCTGTCGCGACGGCGGCGCGGCGACTCCAAACGCGGCTCGGGTCGCACGAGCCCGACCGCGATGACTCCGATCGCGATCGGCAGCACCGGCACGAACAATCGAAAGCCCGGCATCCAGTCACCACCTGCGAGCACGATCGCGATCGCGTGGACCACGAACACGATCGTGCCGACGCGGTCATCCCAACGCCCGACCCGCCATGCGCGCACGATCAAGAACGCACCGAACACGCCGAGCACCAGCAGCAAACCGCGCGCGCCGTACTCGATACCGTGTCGCAGCGAGCCTTGTTTCGCGTGGTACGCGAGTGGCACGACGCTGCCGAAGACGCGCCAGCGGAACGCGATCAGCGACAGCAGCCCGAGCGCACTCAACCCGAACACCGGGACCGCACGCGCCACCCCGACGCGCCAGGCGGCCGTGATCAAAATTACGCCAGTCGCAGCGAGAAGTTCGGGTCGCAACCACGGAAGCACGCCGAGCAACACGCCGAGAAAAATGCGGTGCTTGAGCGCAGGCCGCGCCGTGAGGGTTAGCCACGCGCCCGTCAATACGAGGGTCGCCGCGCCGGTCTCGAGCCCGGCGACGCCCCAGCCACCTAGCTCGGGCTGACAGGTGAAGAGTGCTGCCGCGCTGCAAGCATAGGTCGTGCCGCGTACCCGCTGCGAAAGGCGTTTCACGAACAGCCCGCACGCGAGCGCCACGCACACTAGACCTAGGCCTTTCGCGGGCCATACAGGCTCCAGGTGCGCGAGGCGCGCGATGAAGCCTGGTAACAGCCACAGCGGGCCCGTGACGCCGTCGGTGGCCGAGCCGTCGTTGAACGTGTAACCCCGGCCGTCCGCCAGACGTGAGGCGTAACGCGCGATGATGAACGCGTCGTCGACCGTGTAGGGCCACGCACACAGCCCCACCACCAGAATCGCGGCGATCGTCGTGTAGACAGCGGCGCGTTGCCAAGACTTGGGGTAGAGGGGGATCATCGTTGGGTGGGTTTGCTACCATCCCGCGGACCGCACAGGGCCAACTCCTCGCTCTCTTAGCCATGCTTCGTACCCGACTCGTGGCCGGAGTTACATCCGGCGTTGTGCTCAGCGCAGTGTTCGCCACGGCGCTCACGGTGGTCGCGTTTAGCGAGGCCTTCGTAGAGCCGTGGCGTGTCGAACCGGGTGTGTCCGCGCCCGTCACATTGCGGCTGCCTCGCACGACGCTTCGGGCGTTCGATCGCGAGACCGGTGCGTCACGGTTGATTGCGGCGCGCAGCGTCGTGAAGCGTGGCGAAGTCGTGACCGACCCGACGCTCGCCGGTTTGGTCCGCGCGTACGAGAAGGGTCGCCGCCCGCCACGGACTACCCATGTCGCCGCGCAATGGGCCGTGTACTTCGTGCTGAGCGTCGTCGCGGCGGCGTACATGCGCCGCATCAGCGCGAAGAACGGCGCGCTGCTTCGAACCCAAGTCGCGCAGTTCGCCCTCGCGTTTGCGTTCTTGCTGGTGGTGAAGATCCTCCTCTTGGTCACGACCCTGCCTGCGCTGCTCTTTCCGGTCGCGATGGTGCCGCTTTGGGCTTCGCTCTACGTCGATCGCCGGACCGGCTCGATGTGGTCGATCCTGTTGAGCCTCTTCACGTCGTCTCTGATCGTCTACGACCCGATCATCAGCGTCGTGTACTTGATCTCGAGTGTCGTCGCGGCGCTGTCGTTCAAGATGGCGACGCGCAAGCGCAACGCGTTCTTGATCGCGTCGGGCTGTCTGTCCGGCTTCGTCGGCGCGCTCGTGTACGTCGCAACGAAGGAGATCTTCGACGGCTTCGATGTCGAACGCGAGATCGAAGCTGGCTGGCACTCGGGGCCGATCGCCGCGCTCGCGTCGGGCGTGCTGTCGGGCGTCGGTGCATTCGTGCTGCAGCCGATCGCGGCAAAGCTCGTCGGGGCCGTATCCCGCGCGCAGATGATCTTGCTCACCGACCTCGAGCAGCCGCTGCTGAAGAAGATGGCGGCGCAGGCGCCGGGCTCCTGGGAGCACTCGCGTGCGATGGCGAACCTCGCGGAAGCCTCCGCCGCAGCGATCGGTGCGGACGCGCTTCTGACGCGCGTCGGGGCGTATTACCACGACCTCGGCAAGACCTGTCAGGCCAAGTACTTCATTGAAAATCTCACGCGTGGCGAGCGTTCACCCCACGAGGATCTCGAGCCCGACGTGAGCGCCGATGCGATCATGGCGCACGTCGTCGAAGGCACGCGCATCTTGCGTGAAGGTCGCGTGCCCGAAGCGGTCGTAGAGTTTTCCTACACGCATCACGGCACGAGCATCATCGAGTATTTCTGGCACAAGTGCCTGGCGCAGGGAAATCCGAAGGGCCTCACCGAAGAGTCGTTTCGCTATCCGGGAGTGCGGCCGCGAACCCGCGAGACCGCGATCTTGATGCTGATCGACTCGATCGAAGCCGGCGCGCGCACGGTCGATCCGCCGACCCGCGAGAAGTTCCTCGAGATGGTGCAGCGCGTGATCTTCGTAAAGATGCACCAAGGCCAACTCGACGAGTCGGGGCTCAGCATCGCGGACATCCGCATGCTCGCAGTGCACATCACCGACGCGCTCGTGAACGCGTACCACAAGCGCATTCGCTATCCGTGGCAAGACGCACACGACCGCGGTGAAGCACCGTTGCCGGTGCCGGCCGGTGCCGACGCTCGCTCGCCGATGCCGCCCGTGGCTGCAGGCGGGCACGGGTCATCGGGTGAATCCAGTACTCCCGTCCACGAGACCGGGCGCTTCAGCACGCTCCGCGAAGAAAACGCAGACGTCTCCGACACTGGCAAGTTTCGTCGGCAGGCCGGGCACGAAGCCGAAGTCGTGCGCGCCCACGACGAACCGAAAGAGTAGCGACAGCCCTAGCCCTCCTCCGGAATCGGCTCGCGCTGCTCGCGGCGTTCGTGCCGGTAGGCCTCGATCGCTTCGATGAACTCGCCCGTCACGTCGGGATCGAACTGACTGCCCGCACAGCTCTTGATCTCCGTCATCGTGACGGAGTGAGGCATCGCTCGACGATACGCGCGGTCGCTCGTCATCGCGTCGTATGCATCCGCGACCGAGATGATGCGCGCGATCAGTGGGATGCCGGTGGCGCGCAAACCGAGCGGATAGCCTCGCCCGTCCCAACGCTCGTGATGCAAGTGCACGCCCGGCACGAGCGGCGATAGAAACTGAATCGGCTCGAGGATGTCGCGCCCGTAACCCGGATGTAGCTTGAAGACCTCGTACTCGCGATCCGTGAGGATCCCGGGCTTGTTCAAGTTCATCACGCAGCCGATCTTGCCGACGTCGTGCATGAGCGCGGCTTGGCGAACGATCTCGACTTGATCGGGAGGCAAACCGAGCTTGAGCGCGAGGATCTGCGCGTAGGCCGCGACGCGCGTCGAGTGCCCCGCGGTGTAGCGGTCCATCTTGTCGATCGCACTCGCGAGGCCTTTGATGGTCTGCGAGAACGTGGCTTTGAGGTCTTCGTAGAGCTTCGCGTTCTCGATCGCAGCCGCCGCGCGATCCGAAACGATGTGGAGCAGCTTGCGCTGACCTTCGTCGAAGAACTTGTTCGGGCTGAAGCTCAGCGCCGCGAGGAACCCGATCGGCCGGCCGCTCATCATCAGCTGCGTCGCGAGCATCGACGAAATGGGAACCTCGGGCCGTACGCTGAAGAACGGCAAACAACGCTCACCGTGCACACGCAAACGCTTGTCGTCGCCGAAGTGCTTCACGATCGCGTTGAACGCGAGCTCGCCGACCGGTCCCGCCGGGGAGAAACGCGGATGCTCGACGCGCGCGCGCTCGAAGAACGCGCCTGACCCGTCGTCGAGCCACACCGACACCAAATCGGCGTCGACTTCGTGAATCGCAGCGTCCGTGACGTTTCGCATCACTTCGTCGAGCGAGAGGCTCGCCGCGATCGCTTCGCTCACCTTGTAGAGCGAGAGCGCCTCTTTCAGGCGCATGTTTTCCGCGGTGAGCTTTCGGCGTTCCAACCCGCGTCGAACCGTATGTACGACCTCCTCCATCTTGAACGGCTTCATGATGTAGTCGTACGCGCCACGCTTCATCGCATCGATCGCGGTCTCGACCGTGCCGAACCCAGTCATGATGATCGTGACCAGCTGAGGCCACTCGCGCGAGATCACCTCGAGCAACTCGATCCCGCCCATGTTGGGCATCTTGAGATCGCTCAGCACGATGTCGCAGTGACCGCGCGACAGCTCGGTCAGCGCCGCGGCACCGTCCGCGGCAGTACGGACCTCGAAGCCTTCCATCGCGAGAAAGTCGGCGAGGATGTCGCGGATCACTTCCTCGTCATCGACGACCAGGATTCGCGGCGAGTCATCGTGGGCGCTCTCGTACATTCGCCGGGTCGCACTCAGAACCACTCGACTCGATCGGACTTCACCGTACGTCGTCTCTGCTATGAGAGAAGGAGTGGTATTCGATGTCGCCTGCGTAGTTACTGCGCTGCACTCGCGTATGTCAAATGCGTGCCGATGTATGCACGCCTGCTCACACGTACGTGGGTTCCGACAACTATCAGATCGGCCGGCTGGTAACTCTACGCATGCAAAGCTTTACTAAGAACGTTGGAATTCGTAGGCTAGTAAGCGGTACTTTCGCGCAAGGCGCGCCCCAGGGCAGTGGACTCTGATCACGACATCAAGACCCGCGTAACCACGCTGGAGGAACTGAAAGTCCCACGTAAGGGGGACGACTGCCTCGTCGTGATCTACGCGCCTGTCGCGTCCGAGCTTGGGCGGCGGCACGTACTCGATCGGGAGACCATCACAGTCGGCCGCGACCGCGAGAACGACATCGTTTTGGATAGCGACAGCGTCTCGCGCCGACACGCTCGGGTGGAGCATCGCGACGGTCATCTGTATCTGACCGACCTCGATTCGACGAACGGCACATACGTCAACGACGAGCCCGATCCGATCACCGACAGCCAGCTCCGCCGGGGCGACCAGGTGAAGATCGGCGATACGATTTTCAAGTACTTGTCAGGCTCGGACGTCGAAGCCCAGTACCACGAGACAATCTTCAACATGACGATCACCGACGGTCTGACCGACGTCGGTAACAAGAAGCGGCTCGATCAGGTCGTGCAGAAAGAGATTCCGCGGGCGATTCGCCACAACCGCGAGCTCGCAATGCTGATGGTCGACATCGATCACTTCAAAGAAGTGAACGACACGTACGGACACTTGGCCGGCGACTCCGTGCTTCGCGATCTCGCGAGCATCATTTCGAAGCGGCTGCGGCCGGATGACGAACTCGGTCGCTACGGCGGTGAAGAGTTCGCGGCGGTGTTGCCGGAGACCTCGCTGGTCGGCGCGATCAAGATCGCGGAAGACCTGCGGCGGCTCGTCGAGAGCCACCCGTTCATGGTCGAGGGCGAGCAGATCAAGGTGACCGTGTCGATCGGCGCAGCCGCGTTGAAGTCCGGCATGGACTCCAAGCAGTTCTTTCGCGCGGCCGACGAGATGCTCTACAAGGCGAAAAACAGCGGTCGTAACCGCGTGTGCCCGAATCCGAGCGAGCTGGTCTGAGCGAGCTGGTCTGAAGCGACGCTCTCTCTAGTTTTGTGCGTGCGCGCGTGCTTGCGGGCGAGTCTAAGCTCGCTCAGAATCCGCGGCGAACGCGCAGGATTCCGGAGAGCGCGAACTTGCGGCGCGCCGATGCATACGCGGGGTCGAGCAGCAGGTCTTCGTCGCGCACGGCGCCCTGACGATAGGCTTCTGCGAGCTTCGCCATCCACTCTTTCGGGTCGCCCGACGGCGGGATCGAGCTCGTTCGCAGCGCTTTGGGAGCCGGCGGCGTCTCCTCGGCAAACAGCGCCTTTCGCACCGAGACGATGTGCAGTTTGTCGCGCTCGGAATCCGATTGTTCGACGAGCTGGTCGTAGATGCGCAGGAGCTGCTCGCGGCGCGGCGACAACCGCGGTGCGAGCACGGCGAGCACGTCCGCAACCATCACCGGTGTGGTTTCGCGCTGGCCCCAACGCGGCCGCGGGGCGCGCGCCGAGACGCGCGTCGCGGACTCGAGCGCCGCCTTGGAGTCGCCGAGGAGCGCCGCGATCTTGAGCGATTCCCAGTCGCACCAGGGCTGGGCTGGAACACACCGAGCGGCGCGTAGATAGGCTTGAAGCGCCTCCTCCGGCCGCCCTGCGCGGCGCAGCGCGTGCGCGACCGTCGCGTGGGCGATCGACACGTCGGGCTCGATCGCGACATGCCGCTCTCCGCTGCGGAGGTAGCTGTCGAGCGTGAACTCCGTGCCGAAGTCGGAGGATGTCCACTCCGCGACGCGCAGCCGGCAAAACCCGTCGAACGTACGATGCACCAAACGTTGCTCGCCGCTCTCCATGTAGTAGTCGATGATCGGCCAGGTGTCCGACACCGGCCCCGCGCTGCGATCGAACGCGAGGATCCCGCCGTCGTCGCTGCGGTAGAACGGGAACAGCAACTCGGGATCACGCACCGGCTTTTCGAGCCGTAGAGCGAGGATCTCGAGCATACGCAGCATGCTGTGTTCGCCTTCGGCCCCGGCATGGAGAAGCTGCCCGCTCGGCAAGGGGCCGCCGTTGTGACGCGCCAGCATCAAACGCAGATCGGCCGGCAGCGGCGAGGCGATGCGCTCCTCGATCAAGCCGAGGTCGACTGCCTGCGCAGGCGGATTGGCCGTCACCCCGGCGATGTCGGGATGCTGCTCAATCCATGCGATGAACTCATGAACGCCGCGGTGCATGCCCTTGAACGCGCTCTGGGTGCGCGAGTAATTCCCCGGCTGCCAATGTTACCACGCGCGGCGTTCGTCACCACTAATGGGCAGACTCGGCCCTACGCCGCCCAGCTGGTGGGCGGACGGCGATGATTTTTTTGGCGGGAAACGCTCAGAGATGGATGGTTTCTGGCGTCGCAGCCGATCGCCTCGTTACCCTGACACCATGTGGCGTCAGGTCGTTTGCATGCGGGTGATGAAGCTCGCCGGGCTCCTTTTTTGTTTCGTGCTCGTGGGCATGACTGCGGGTTCGGCTGCGGCCGATCCAAAGCCGGAGGCGAAGCAGCCGGCAGCCAGCGACGACGCGGACGCACAGACCGAGCTCGTAGCCGCGCGCAAAGAACTGCTGGCGCTGGTGGCGAGGGAAGCGGTCGTCGTGCCGGATCGCCCGGGCCGCGAAGAAGCCGCACCCGCCGTGCGATCAGCCGTGCCGGCGAGCATGACCTCGGCTGCACCGCCGCCGAGGAAGGCCGCGCCCGGCCCGCAGCGGACGCGGCTCGACTGGCTCGAAGGCCTACGCCTGCCGGACTTTCCGGTGCGCTGGGATGATCGGCTCGTGCGTATGCTCGAGTACTACCGGTCCGATCCGCGAGGGCGATCGCTGATGCGGAGCCTGCTGACGCGCAAAGGCCGGTACGGGGCGCAGCTTCAAGCCAAGCTGAAGGCGGCGCAGCTGCCCGAAGACCTCGTGTACTTGGCGATGGTCGAAAGCGCCTACGACCCG
>Ga0193752_1000334_pt1 | contig 48495 bp, 47 predicted proteins | sample H1c1metaG_FD_144924 | JGI IMG/M metagenome (GOLD analysis project Ga0193752, IMG submission 144924) | Soil microbial communities from a riparian zone of the East river system, Colorado, United States - H1c1 | ecosystem: Environmental > Terrestrial > Soil > Riparian zone | place: USA: East River...
GCATCGAGCGCAGCAAGTCGAGCCCTGGCGGCATCGGGATCACGCTCTCGCCGCTCACGCGCGCGAATTCTGCATACCCGCCATCGACGGTTTCAGACAGGCCGCTGCCGGTGACCAGCACCGCGTCGCCGGGCTTGCAACGCGCGTCTTCCGACGAGACCACGATGCCCGAGAGATCGATGCCCCCCACCAGTGGATAGCGTCGCAGGATTTTTCCCGCGCCCGTCGCGGCCAGCGCGTCCTTGTAGTTGATGTCGGAATACGCCACGCGGATCACGACCTCGCCGGGTGACAGCGCGTCGAGCGTGAGGTCTTCGAAACGCGCGGAGATCTTCCCGCCGTCGTCGTGAATGCGGAATGCCTTGAATGTTGTCATTCGTTTCGCTCGCTCGTGGGCCGGCCGCGGGAGACAGGCTAGTATCGTGCCATGAAATACGACTACGACCTGTTCGTCATCGGGGCGGGGTCGGGTGGCGTGCGCGCCGCGCGCATCGCCTCCCTGGCCGGCGCGCGTGTTGCGGTCGCCGAGGAGTACCGCATCGGCGGCACCTGCGTGATCCGCGGCTGCGTGCCCAAGAAGTTCCTCGTGTACGGGGCGGAGTTTGCGCAATTCTTTGCGGATGCTGCCGGCTACGGCTGGACGGTGCCGACGCCCACTTTCGATTGGGCGACGCTGCGCGACAACGTGCAGAACGAAGTCACGCGCCTCTCGGGGCTCTACACCAGCAATCTGGCGAAGGCCGACGTCACCGCGTACGAGGAACGCGCCGAAATCCTCGACCCTCACACCGTGAGGCTGCGGAAATCAGGCAGCGAACTGTCCGCCGAACGCATCCTCGTCGCGACCGGCGGGCGCCCGCTGGTGCCCGAAGACATTCCCGGCAGCGAGCTCGGCATCACATCGAACGAGGCTTTCCTGCTGGATAAATTCCCGCAGCGCGTGCTGATCGTGGGCGGCGGCTACGTCGCGCTGGAATTTGCGAACATCTTTCACGGACTCGGCGCGCAGACGCGCATCGTGCATCGCGGCGATCGGATCCTGCGCGGCTTCGACGACGACCTGCGTGCGCACATGCACATCGAAGCCGAGCGCGCGGGTATGCGGCTCACGATGAAAACCACCCTCGCGAAGATCGAAAAGACCGAGGCGTTGCGCGCCACCTTGTCGAACGGCGAAGCCGTGGATGCGGATGTCGTGTTGCATGCCATCGGCCGCTCGCCGAACACCGCGGGACTCGGCCTCGAGCGCGCCGGCGTCAAGCTCGATGCCGCGGGCGCGGTGATCGTCGACGAGTACTCCCAGTCCAACGTGCCGTCCATCTACGCAATCGGCGATGTGACCAATCGCATGAACCTCACGCCGGTGGCGATCCGCGACGGCCATGCCTTCGCCGACACTATCTACAACAACCGTCCGACGGCGGTGGATCATTCCACCGTGCCGAGCGCGGTGTTCGGCCGGCCGCCGATCGGCACCGTGGGCCAGGCGGAGTCCGACGCGCGCCGCAGCCACGGCGACATCGACATCTACCGCACGAACTTTCGGCCGATGCGCAACATGCTGTCGGGCAACCAGGAGCGCACGCTGATGAAGCTCGTGGTGGACCGAAAGACGGACAAGTTGTTAGGCGTGCACATCGCGGGCGAGGATGCGCCGGAGATGGTGCAGCTGGCGGCGGTGGCCGTGAAAGCGGGGCTCACGAAGACGCAGTGGGACAGCACGGTGGCGTTGCACCCGACCGCGGCCGAAGAGCTGGTGCTGATGCGGACGAAGATTCCTGACCCGAGCCTCGGCTGATCTCAGTCGATGTAGCGCCGCGCGCGCAAACCCAGTTCGTCAGCACGCTCGCGTTCGGAAAACGCTTGTCTGATCAAGGCTTCGTCGGGTCTGCGCAGACCCTCCGCGTACAGCGCCAGAAAGTGGCGTCGATACCGCGCACTGGCCAGCAGCGTGGCCCGCAAACCTGTCAATGCCGGATCGGAAAATGAGTCCGTATCGAGGATCCGGAAGGTCACATCCCACCACCGCTGCTCATACCTCGACAGGCGGGTCGCGAATTCTCGGCGAGATATTTGACGCTCGGCGAAGAGCTGGTTGTCGGAACCATACTCCGCCAGCAGGTCGTCGGACTCGGAGCCAAAAAGCGCCAGCTGCCTGAGCGCCTCGTTCCATGCCGGCGTTCCACCCTGGATGGGAACTACAAACGCATCTGCGCCTGGCGGCGCCCTGGGCGGCAGTGGCAACGCATTGACCGCCAACAGATCGACCGCGGGAGGATATGCCGTAAGTGGACCGCCATCAGACATTTCGGGTTGTGCGAGTGCGTTCGAACTTGCCGGCCTCGCCTGGCCGATGGATGCGGCGCCTTCCAGCGGGACAGGTTGCAGCGACGGTGTCGCTTCAATTGACCGCTGTCGGTCGCGTGCCTCTCTGGCTGCCCTATCTGCTGCACGGGGATCGGCGTGCGACGCCGTCGTCGGTGCTGCAACGATGGGCGCGCCAATGGCCGGTGCTTCAACAGCAGGCGTCGAAGCCTCAGGAGTTGCGGCGCGGGCGCCAGGCGCCGCCGCGAGCGCAGCTGGCGTGGCCGTCGTCCCGGAAAGTCGCAGCCACACTGAAGCGCCGACGATCACCACGACCACGACACCTAGCAAGCCAAGCATCCGCCGGTCGAATTGGAATTTGCGAGCGGCAGCGCCGTCTTCGATCTCCACAGTGCGCGCGGTCGGCAGCAACTGCACTATCTTCGCCGCGGCGTCACGATTTGCAGCCCAGAACTGCAGCGACGCTCGTGACGAGTCGTCGGTCGCGAACTCGACACGCAATGCATCGCCTTCGCGAAACACTTGCTTGAGGTTTGCCGTAAGTATGCGGCGCGTACGATTGCGGGCTAACAACGACAGCAATCCGCGGCGGGCCGCGACGCTGATGCCGTGCGCGTCGATGCTCAGCCGGCCGGAGCCGGTCCAGCGAAAAGTATTGGTCGGCGCCTCGAACATCGCTGCCAGGCCCGCTGAACGGGCAAAGCGAATATCAAAAGTTTGGGCCATGGTTTGCGCCTCGGACCCGGATTTCTCGTCGCCAACTATCCTCTCTTCACTGAGGCTTCGGAAGCGCAAACGCCATGACCGAATCGGCTTTTCCCCAGACTTTGCCATCGCCCCCCGCCGAGATAACCACGTATTGACGGCCGTCAGCGCCGAGATAAGTCATGGGCGTGGCTTTGCCGCCCGCGGGCAACCTGAATTTCCACAGCTCCCGACCTGTCCCGACATCAAACGCGCGGACGTAGGCATCCAGGGTCGCGCCGATGAAAATCAGGCCTCCCGCCGTGGTGATCGGCCCACCCAGGTTCACCATGCCGGTACCTTCGGGCAATGGTGGCAACCCGAGCTTGTCGAGTCCCTCCCCGGTTCCGAGCGGAACATTCCACAGCGTTTTCCCCGTCTTCAGACTGAAGGCCGTCAACGAACCGAACGGCGGCGCGGTGCAGGGCGAGCGCCGGCTCGACAGCCAGGTTTCACGCTGCATGACGTACGGCGTACCGTTCATGTCGGTGAATTCCTTGCCAACGCGCTCCCCGCTCGTGAGCTTTTCCTTCATCTCCTTCCACTTCGCGCGCGGGATCAGCGTGACCACGGCGGCGAGCTGGTTGTTTGGCACCACCACGATGCCGCGGCCGCTGTCGTAAGCGATGCCGCCCCAGTGCGCGCCGCCGATGTTCGACGGCAGCATCACCGAGCCGCGCTCCGAAGGCGGCGTGAAGGGGCCGTCGTAGCGCAACGTGGCGAAGCGCGCGGCGCATTCGGCGCGATCTTCGGGCGTCGCGCCCCAGATATCGCCCGGCGTCAGCGTCTTGAAGTTTACAGACAGCGACGACAGAGGCTGCGTCGGCGAAGTCTCCTCACCCGGCACGTCGCTCTTCGGAACCTTCATTTCCTTCACCGGAAACAGCGGTTTGCCGGTCAGGCGATCGAGCACGAACAGCTGCGCGGTCTTCGTGCCCTGCAACACCGCGGCCTTGCCGTTCGGAAGAGTGATCAGCGCCGGCGGCGCCGCGTTGTCGTAGTCCCACAGATCGTGATGCACGGTCTGGAAGTGCCACACCAGTTTGCCGGTGGACGCGCGCAGCGCGACGAGGGAGTTCGCATAACGGTTGTCGCCGAGCCGCGTGCCGCCGTAGTAGTCGACGGCCGGACTCGTGGTCGGCAGGAATACGAGATCGGCGTCGGGGTCGGCCGCAATGATCGACCAGGTATTCGCGCCGCCGCTGCGTTGCGCGGCATCGCCCTTCCAGGTGGCATAGGCCGGATCCTTGGGATCCTGCGGCACGGGATTCCAAGTCCAGCGCAGCGCACCCGTGCGCGCATCGAACGCGCGTACTTCGCCGCTCGCCATGGTGGTCGCCGAGTTGTCGGCGATCGCGGAGCCGACCACGATGAGATCGCCCACGATAGCCGGGGGCGAGGTCTGCTCGTACTCATCGTCCCACCACTGCTTGTTGCGCAGTCCCTGCTTGAGATCCACCACGCCGCCCTGGCCGAATCCCATGCAGTACTCGCCGCTGGCGGCGTCGAGCGAGAAGAGCCGCGCGTCGGTCGCGGCGAACACGATGCGGCGCGCGCAGGGTTTGCCCGCCGCCGCGCGCGAATCCCGCCAGTACGACACACCGCGGCTCACCCAGTCGCCGAAGTGCCGGTCGCGGGCGACCTGCACGTCACGCACCCAGCGCTCCTTGCCCGTGACCGGGTCGAGCGCGATCACCTTGCCGAGCGGAGTAGATAGATAGAGCACGCCGTCGACGACCAGCGGCGTCGCTTCGAGCGCGGTGGGATTGCCGGTGGCGATCTGCGCCTCGCCGGTTTTGTATTCCCACGCCAGTACCAGCCTGCCGACGTTCTTGCGGTCGATCTGCGTCAGCGGGGAATGGCGGTCGCCGCCGGGCGTGCGGCCGTAGTTAGGCCAGTCGCCGGCGTGCGGCGCGGCGGCGGCGCTAACCGCGAGACCTGCGAGTAAGACCGCTGCGAGCAATGTCTTCATACTTCTTGCCTCCCTAGTCTCACCCGGGTTTTCGGCACCACAGCTGCGTGATGCGCGCCGGATTGCCGTTCATCGTCAACCAGTCCCGCTCGACCGATTCTTCTATCCCGAATCCTGCCAGCAATTCCGGGAACCATTCACGGCGGTGATGCCGCAGCAGCGTGCCTTCGGCCAGCCGAAACGATCCATACCCGCCAGGCGTGTGGGCGAACTGCGCGTATCGCTCGAGATTTCTCGTGTCGGTCTGCAACGGGTAGTCGCTGATCAGCAATAGACCGTCGGGCCGCAGTATTCGTTTGAATTCATTCAGCAGGTTCTTCTGCTCCGCATCGTCGGGAATGCAGGTGAGCACGGCGAACAGCAGCACGACATCGAAGCTGTCGGCCGCGAACGGCAACTGGCTGCCGTCGTTCACGACGAAGCCAGAATCGGGGCAGCGCTCGCGCGCGGCGCGGATCATTTCCGCGGACGAATCGACTCCGATGACATTCCTGAACCCGAGCTCCACCAATTCGGCGCACAACCGCCCCTGGCCACAGCCGAAATCGAGAATGCGGGCATCGCGTGACACCGCATTCGTAAAACGCGCGTGATCCAGCGGGTGCGTGAACGTCTTCGTTCCCGCCGCCTGGTTCCAGAACTGGGTTTGGTCGGGCGCTGCCATCGGCAGCGCATTGTCGCAGGACTAGCGCAGCGAGTAGGTCCTGCGTACGCGGTCGCCCGCCCCCTGGCAGAACCAGATGGACGCATAGCGGCAGGCCGATCGCTTGGGGCCGCGGGTGATGATGCCCTGACGTTTCTTCGCGACTCGGCGGGTCATGATCGAGCAGGGTTTTCTCATATCGTCTTGCCGAGGTAACGCGCCACGCAAACGTCGCAGCCGCGCACCGAAATCACGACGCCGAGCAGCCCTACCATCATCACGATGATCGATACGGCGGCAAAGAACGTCCCGTCGTTCCGTTCCCAGGCAAAGCGCAGGGCGAGCACTGTGCAGACTGTCAGCGCGATCCCGGCCACGAGCAGCACCGGCCGTTTCCATTTGGTGACCGGCGGCGGGTCGCCGAGGCTCACGTACTGGATGAGCCCGCAATACAGGCAGTTTTTGCAGCGCGAATGCATCGCATGACTTTATCCACGGGCCGTCAACGCCAGTCGGAACCGGCGCACACTTTTCTGTAGGTGCTGCGCCTGCGTCAGCGCAATTGAGGAATGCCGCGGCTGTCGAGCTCGAAATCGACGCCGGCGCGCAGCAGCAAATCAGCGATGAATTCCTTGGGGTCGGACGCTCCCCGGTCGAGCAGGCGCGCGATGTCGCGGGACAGCTCGGACTTGCGCGTCGCGGCATCGAGCGCCGCCAGCCATTCGGCGCGCGTGACGATGCCGTCGGCGCGATTGGCGTCGATCAACGCGCGCACGAACTTGAAAAACGACCGGCCGGAACCGGATTCGGCCACGAGCCCAAAGACCGCGCCGCAGGCGTAGTAGGCACGGTGTTCGTTGCGCTCGCGCGCGCTTTCAACGCCATGCCGGCGCGTGAGTGAAATGCAGTCTTCGATGGAGCGATTGAGTTCGACCCGTGGGTCATAGCTGGGATCCGCCTCGGCCACCGCGCGGATGGCCAACAAGTCGGCGCCGCCTTCGGTGATCCACGCGTCGCGCGCGTACTGGTAGGAGACCGTCTGGCCCAGCCAGAAGTGCGCCACCTCGTGCGCGACGAACCACAGTCCTTGCGCCCGCTGCTCGGCGGTCTCCTCGAGCATGCCAGTACCTTCGTACGTCATGACGATGAGGCCGTGCAGCGCACTGCCGGCGCGCGACACGATGCCGGGCGTCGGCCCCGCCCAGCTGGTCATGATGGTGGGCTTCACATCGGGCAGGCGGCCGAGCTCCTGCGTGTAGCGTGACAACAGCGCGGGCACCGCGGTCGAGAGCGAGTCCTTGATCCAGGCGGGTAGTTCGGGGTCGAGTACGGCCACCATGTCGGGCGTTTCGATCGGACGCGTGGCGCCGAACAGCACGTACGTGTCCTTGTCGGTCGTAGTCGCCGTGGCGGCGCGTTTGCCCGCAAGCAACACCGGGCCCGCGGCATCGCGGAATTCGTAGCGAAGCTCGGCCGCCGGGACGATCTGATTGTTGAGATCGTTCGGCAGCGCGCGCACTTTCGACGCCGAATCCATCGGGAACATGTCGAACTGCGCGACGTACAGCGCGATGGACCCGTCGGTGAACCTGAGCGCGGGTGGATAGTCCGCCCGCAGTCTTTGCGCGACCGGCGTGAAGCGCACGCGAACCCGCAGCGGCAGGTCGCCGCGGTCGGCGACGAATACGTCGTATGAACCGCGCCGCTGCAGATTCACGCCGCGCGTTTCGACAGTCCAGCTGTCCGCGCGCCAGGGCTTGCCGCCTTCGGCGGTCTCGTCCGAGCGCGGAAAAACCCAGGCGGCCGCCGGCCGATCGAACTGGAAGTCCGCGCTCCATTCATCACCGCGCCGTGCGACTTCGATCCGTACCTGCGGCACACCAGGCCGGTCGGCGATGGCCGCGAGGGCGGCACCTGGTCCTGACAACGCAAGGACCGGCAGTAGCCGCCACCACATCGGGAATCAGCCGTCGATGAAGATCGTGGCCGGTTGCTCGAGCAGATCCTTCAATGCCTGGATCATCGAGGCGGCGTCATAGCCATCCACGAAACGATGATCGAACGACGAGGAAAGATTCATCATGAGACGCACCACGATCTTGCCGTCCACGACCACCGCGCGTTCGATCGCCTTGTTGATGCCGATGATGGACACCTCGGGCATGTTGATCATCGGTGTCGAGGCAATGCCGCCCAACTTCCCGAGACTCGTGATCGTGATCGTGGAACCGGTGAGCTCCTCGCGCGGCGACTTGTTGGTGCGCGCGGCTTCGGACACGCGGCGGATCTCGGCGGCCAGATCGTGCAGCGCGCGTGACTCCGCGTTGCGCACCACCGGAACCTTGAGGCCCTGCGGCGTCTGCGTCGCAATGCCGACATGCACGGCCTTGTGTTTGACCAGCACACCGCGCGCGGTGTCGTACAGCGCATTGCACTGCGGGAATTTTTCCAGGACACGCGCCAGTGCGGCAACGATAAACGGCAGGAACGTGAGCGGCGGCGCCGAGGCCGGGCGGCGATCGTTGAGATGTTTGCGCAGCGCCTCGAGGCGCGTGAGGTCGCACTCTTCCACGTACGAATACTGCGGGATGCTCTTCGCCGACTCGGTGAGACGTTCGGCAATCACGCGGCGCAAGCCAATGATCTTGACCTCTTCGGTGCCGGCGCGCGGTTCGCGCGTGGCATTGGCGCGCGCATTCATCGACGGCGGCGCATGGCGCGCGGCGCCCGCGGCCAGCGCTGCGTCGATGTCGCCCGGCTCGATGCGCCCGGCGGGACCGGTGCCCGTCACGGTAGTTAGGTCGAGACCGGCTTCGGCCGCGCGGCGGCGCGAGGCCGGCGACACCATGACGCGCCCGGCCTTGTGCTGCCCGGTACCATTGGAATCGGCACCGTTGGCGGCGGGCTGCTGGTCGGCGGCGCGCCGCGGCTGCGTGAGCGGTTCGGCCGGCGGCGGCGCCGGAACCTTCGCGACCGGCTCTGCGCCCGCGGCGGCGGAGGTCGCGTCGGTGTCGAACACGACGAGCTCTGAGCCCACCGCGACCATGTCGCCCGGCTCGCGAGCCCACCGCGACCATGTCGCCCGGCTCGCCCTGGATCGAAAGAATGCGGCCCGTGACCGGCGCGGGCATTTCGACCGCGGCCTTCTCGGTCATCACCTCGCACATCACCTGGTCTTCCTGCACCAGGTCCCCCGGCTTCACGTGCCAGGCGACCACTTCGGCGGAGACGGTGCCTTCACCCAGGTCCGGCATTTTGAAAACGTAGCGACTCATGAGTCCCCTCTCATTCCTGGCCCATGGCCGCCCGCAGTGCGAGCGCCACTCGTGCCTGTCCGGGAAAATACTCCCATTCGAAGGCGTGCGGATATGGGGTGTCCCAGCCGGCGACGCGCTGGATGGGCGACTCGAGATACCAGAAGCATTCTTCCTGGATGCTGGCCGACAACTCGGCGCCGAAGCCGGAGAAACGCGTCGCCTCGTGCGCCACCACACAGCGCCCCGTCTTCTTGACAGAGCTGCAGATCGGGTCGAGGTCGAGCGGCGACATCGTGCGCACGTCGATGATCTCGGCGTCCATGTTGAGCTTCTTCGCCGCCGCTTCGCAGACGTAGACCATCGTGCCGTAGGTGACGATGGTCACCTGCTCGCCCGGCCGCACGATCTCGCACTTGCCGATCGGAACCTTGTAATGCCCTTCGGGCACTTCGCCCTTCGCGTGCGTGGTCCACGGGATCGCAGGCTTGTTGGGGTCGCCGTCGAACGGACCGTTATAGATGCGCTTGGGTTCGAAAAAGATGATCGGATCGTCATCTTCGATGGCCGCGATCAGCAGACCCTTCGCGTCGTAGGGATTCGACGGCATCACCACCTTCACGCCGCAGATGTGCGTGAAGATGGCCTCGGGACTCTGCGAGTGCGTCTGGCCACCGCGGATGCCGCCGCCGCAAGGCGCGCGTATCACCACGGGCGCCGCGAAATCGCCGGCGCTGCGGTAGCGAATGCGCGCGAGCTCGCTCGCGATCTGGTCGACCGCCGGATAGATGTAATCCGCGAACTGGATTTCGGCGACCGGCTTCAACCCGTTGACCGCCATGCCGATCGCCGTGGCGACGATGCCACCTTCGGAAATCGGCGAATCGAGCACGCGTTGGTCGCCGTACTTGCGCTGCAGGCCGTCGGTGACGCGGAACACGCCGCCGAAGTAACCCACGTCTTCGCCCATCACGACCACGGACGGGTCGCGCGACATCATCACGTCCATGGCGGAGTTCAGCGCCTGGATCATGTTCATCTGTGCCATGGCGTTACTCGGCCTTCGCGGCGAGCCCGAGCTCGGCGTTGAGTTTGATCTCTTCGGCGAGTTGCTCGCTCTGCCGGCGCAGGTTTTCCGGGAACGCCTTGTAGACGTCCTCGAACATGAGATGGCGGTCGAGGCGCGGGCCCTCGTTCAAAGCGCCGAACTGCACGGCTTCTTTCCAGGCCGTGACCACCTGCGCGTCGAGCTCGGCGTGCAGATCCTTGTGTTGCCGCTCGCTCCACTCGCCGCGCGCGATCAGGTGTAGTTTGAGTCTCTCGACCGGATCGCCCAGCGGCCAATGTTCGTAGTCATCCTTGGGGCGATAACGCGTCGGGTCGTCGCTGGTCGAGTGCGCGGAGGCGCGATACGTGACGAGCTCGATCAACGTCGGGCCGCCGCCGGTGCGCGCTCGCTGCGCGGCCCATTGCGTGACCGCGTACACGGCGAGGAAGTCGTTGCCGTCGACGCGAATGCCCGCGATGCCATAGCCGGGACCGCGCGCGGCGAACGAACGCTGCTCGCCGCCGGCCGTTCCCTGGAACGTGGAGATGGCCCACTGGTTGTTGACGATGTTCATGATCACCGGCGCCTGGTGGACCGCGGCGAAAATGATGCCGTGATGGAAATCCGCTTCGGCGCTCGAGCCTTCGCCGATCCAGGTGCAGGCGATGTGATCTTCGTTGCGGATCGCTGCGGCCATGGCCCAGCCGACCGCCTGGGGGAACTGGGTAGTCAGGTTGCCGGAAATCGAGAAGATGCGGCCCGCATTCCAGTGATACATCACCGGCAGCTGCCGGCCCTTGCACATGTCGCGCGTGTTGGACAACAGCTGGCACATTAGATCGACCAGCGGCTTGCCGCGCACCATGTAGATGCCCTGCTGCCGGTACGACGGGAACAACATGTCGCCGGGCTGCAGCGCCATGGCCTGCGCCACGGCCACGGCCTCTTCGCCGAACGACCGCATATAGAAGGAGATCTTTCCCTGGCGCTGCGTGCGCTGCATGCGATCGTCGAAGATGCGCGTGAGCAGCATGTGGCGCAAACCCACCTGCAGATCCTCGGGCTCGAGCCGCGGATTCCACTGGCCGACGGCCTCGTGTTTCTCGTCGAGCACGCGCACCAGACCCACGGAGCATTCTTCCATGTCGCGGGCGCGGGCGTTGACGTCGGGTTTGTTGATCGCGCCGGCGGGTGACAGCGCTACGTAGCTGAAGTCGGGTTTGTCCCCGGGGCGGGTCGGGGGTTGGGGTACGTGAAGTCTGGGCATGGGCGCATGATACCTGCCCCAATCACGCTGGCGAATTGAGAAGAGCGGGCGCGCGCGGAGGACGCGCGATGCCATGCCGTTTCCTCCCTTCAGTCGCGAATGGGTTTTGTAAGACGGGGGCCGCCGCCTGTAGAGCGACGTTCGGCAACAGATGGTTACATCGGAAACTGTTTGGCGCGAAGGCGTGGAGAGCGGCTTCGTGCCTTGCGCTTGCAGACCGGCGGTGCGGCTGGATGGTGAGGTCGGAGCCCGGCATGGCATCACGCATCCTCCGCGCGCGCCCGCACGTCGCGGTTGGCCCGCGCGCTCGGGGCGGGCCATGCGGGGCTAAGAGGCGCTCGGACGCGGGCTCGGCTCAGACTGGCTTGAAGACCATGAGGAAGAGAGCGCCAATGGGTGCGAGTGTCGCGACCATGCCCCAGATTTCCCAACGGCGGGAAAGAGAGTGGTACTCGGCCTCATTCCAGGTACCGGCGAGGCCGGCGCGGACGTTGGCTAACAACTTTTTCTGGAGGGGTGCGACGAAGATGGAGAACGCGGCGCCGGAGATGCCGAAGAGCGCGAGCGACCAGCCGATCCACTTCGTGCGCAGCAGTGGATAGTCCATGAGCACGGCGAGCGTGACGCCGGTCGCGATGATGAGGATGACGCCGGGCACGGTGAACCAGCGGTCGCTCGCGATGATGCCGTCGAGCGCCTGCGCGCGGGCGCGCAGTTCGCTGCTACGATCGGCGTGAAACTTCCAGAACACTCCGGTGATGATGTTGCCCAGGAACAGGACCACGCTCACGATGTGCAAGGATTTCAGCGCCAGGTAAACCATGTCAGCCAGCCTCTCGCTTGAGCCAGTAGGCGAGTCCGGCGGCGTTCAACTCGAAATCCTTGGCCAGGATCGCGTCGATCGCATCGGCGCTCATCGTGCAGCCGTGTTCGCGCAGCGATTCGTGCGAGCGCTGGCGCAGCTCGAACTTCAGGCGCCGCTCATCGAGCCCGCAGCGGCGCGCGATCTTCACGTACTCGTCGATGGCGTCGTACATGTCGTTGGCGAGCCGTGCGCAATCGCCCACTTCGCTGTAGTGCGTGAGATAGACCTTGCGCGGCCGGAACTGCATGAGCCGCACGATGGACGCCTTGAGCTGCGCGGGATCGAACTGCGTCGGCGTGGTGGTCGGCGTGATCCACGGGCCGCGCGCGGTGTCGAATTCCCGATACGAGAGGCCGAAGGTGTCGCCCGTGAAGATGCCGGTGGTGGCGTGATCGACGATGGCCTGGTGATGCAGGGCGTGCCCGGGTGTGTGTACGCATTCGAACGCGCGCCCGGCCATCTCGAAGCGCTGCCCATCTTTGGTGATGACGATCCGCTCGGCCGCCACGGGCAGAATTTCGCCATACAGCTGCGCGTACAGCTCGTCGCCGTACACGGCGCGGGTACCGGCGATGAGCTTGGCGGGATCGATCATGTGCGGCGCGCCGCGCGGGTGCACGACGCAGGTCGCCCTCGGCAGAGCCTGCATCAACGCGCCCGCACCGCCTGCATGGTCGAGGTGCACGTGCGTAAGGAACAGGAAGTCCACGGCATCGGGCGCAACCGCAAGCTTTTCGAGCGCGGCCAGTATCAGCGGGACGGCCGTGTTCGGGCCGGTGTCGACGATGGCCGCGCGTCCGCCTGCGACGACAACGTGCGAAGCATCCATCTGCGGGCGCACGTATTCGGTGTCGACGGCGGTGATTCCATCGGCGAATGAAGTGAGACGTGGCATGACGGCATTCATGGCTTACGGCAACATAGCAGCATGAGACCCAATTTTCTGCTGACGATCGTCACCATTGTTTTGGCCTATGGCGCACCGGGCACGTACGGCGCCGTCGAGGAACGCGGCAATCTGGTGCTCGACAACATTCCGCCGGTCGAAACGCCACTGACCACCAAGTTAGACGACTACATGAACGCGCGCGGCGCGACCTTCGTCGACTGGCTACCCGACGGCGGCATTTTGATAGCCACGCGTTTCGGCGATTCGGAACAGCTGCATCGGGTGTCCATGCCATTGGGGATGCGCGAGCAGCTCACCTTTTCGCGCGAGCCCGTCTCGGTCGCGCGCGCGCCGCAATCGGCGGTGGCGCCCGGCTTCGTATTCCTCAAGGATGCGGGCGGCAACGAGCTGGCGCAGGTCTTTTACTACGACATCGCCACGCGCGCGCTGCGCATGATCAGCGACGGCAAGGGGTTGCACGGCGGTCTCGCCTGGAGCCACGACGGCCGCCGCGTCGCCTTTCACGGCACGGGCCGCGACGGCGTGAGCTACGACCTGTTCGTGGCGGAACCGGCTAACAACGTGGCGCCGCGCCTGGTCTACAACGGTTTCCAGAAGGACTGGTCCGTCCAGGACTGGTCGCCTGACGACACCAAACTATTGATCGCCAACTTCGTCTCGGCCAACGAATCGCACCTGTTCGTGATGGACCTGGCAACTGCCGCGTTGACGCCGGTGAGCGAGGGCGAGGACGTCGCGAGCGTTTCGGGCGCGCGTTTCAGCGCCGACGGGCGCAGCGTCTATCTGATCACCAACCGGGACAGCGACTTCGAGCAGCTGAAGCGAGTGGATCTCGCAACCGGTGTCGCCGAGAACCTCACGGGCCACATTCCGTGGGATATCGAGGAATTCGCGCGCAGCGACGACGGCCGCTATCTCGCCTGGGTCGCGAACGTCGACGGTATCGATCGGCTGACCGTCGTCGACGTCGCGCGTCGTGCCGAGAGCCTGCCGCCGCTGCCCGAGGGGCGCATCGGCCGGATCGCCTTCGATCGCACCGGCAAGCGTCTCGCGCTGTCGCTCGAAAACGCGCAGTCGCCGCGTGACGTGTTTGTGCTCGAGGTCGAGCGCAATGCGCTGGTGCGTTACACGAAGAGCGAGGTCGGGCCGAACGACCCGCTGCAGTACGTCCCCGCAGAACTCGTGCGCTATCCCACCTTCGATCGCGAACGCGGCAGTTTCCGGGAGATTCCGGCGTTCATCGTGCGGCCGCGCACGCCGGGCCCGCATCCGGTGCTCATCGACATTCACGGCGGCCCGGAATCGCAGGCCATGCCGAACTGGAATCCGTTCGTGCAATTCCTGGTGCGCGAGATGGGCTTCGTGGTGATCTCGCCGAACGTGCGCGGCTCAACGGGGTACGGCAAGACCTACATGAACCTCGACAACGACGAGGGCCGCGAGGACTCGGTCAAGGACATCGGCGCGCTGCTGGTCTGGATTGGCATGCAGAAGGACATGGACGCCAAGAACGTGTTCGTCTACGGCGGTTCGTACGGTGGCTACATGTCGCTGGCGGCGATGGTGAATTTTGGCGATCGCCTGCGCGGTGGCATCGACGTCGTCGGGATTTCCAGCTTCGTCACTTTCCTCGAGAGTACTTCGGCGTACCGCCGCGATCTGCGCCGTGCCGAGTACGGCGATGAACGCCTGCCGCGCACGCGCGCCTATCTACAGAGGATCTCGCCGCTGACCAACGCGGCCAGAATAAACAAACCGCTGCTGGTGGTGCAGGGTCTGAACGACCCGCGCGTCCCGGCGACGGAATCGCAGCAGATGGTCGCGAAGATCCGTGCGCGCGGCGGAGAAGTCTGGTATCTCGCGGCCAAGGATGAAGGCCACGGGTTCAAGAAGAAGGCAAACCGGGACTTCTACCAGAAGACGATCGTCACGTTCCTGCAGAAGCAGCTCGCGGCGAAGTAGCTGGTCCGCGGGAGTCTATTTCGAGGCGGCAGAGAAAAAGAAGCGCTTCTTCGGCAGGGTTTCCAGCGCCGGAGTCTTGGCCGAGTAATACTCGGCCAGCTCCTCGATGTCGTCCTTCGTCAGCGTCGCCGTCATGCCCGTCATGATGGGGTTCTTGCGACCGCCCAGCTTGTAATCGTGCAGCGCGCGCGCGATGTAATCCTTGTGCTGCCCGGAGATGGTCGGATAGTCCGCGGTGATGCCGACGCCGTTGGTGCCGTGGCAGGCGAGACAGGTTTCGGTAGCCTTGGGGCGCTGGTTGGCCGGCACATCGTTCGTGGACTTGGTGAGAACGTCCGGGCCGGCGAAATAGACGGCGATGTCCGCCATGTCCTGCTCGCTCAACGAGACGGCCTGCGCGTGCATCGTGCCGTGGGAACGTTCCCCGCTCTTGTAGGCCTTGAGGGCCGCGAACAGGTATTCGGGACGCTGGCCGTGCACCTTAGGCACCGAATAGGTGGGATAGACGTTCTTGTAGTTAGGAATGGCGTGACAGCCCTGGCAGGTATAGGCCAGGTCGTGGCCCCGCTTGGCATCGCCGACCGGGGCTTGCGCGCGCGCCAGCGGCGCGACCAATGCGGCGGCGATGAGAGTCAGCGAGACGACGAGCGGAATGCGCAATGCCATGGTGGATGTAAGCCTTTGAGCTCCCAAAAACAGGCCGCGATATTAAGGACTTGGGCGCGCAATTGCCACCGGGCACAATCCTCATGAACAGCCTTCAGGAGATCCGAGGTTGATAGCGCTCATTCAACGGGTCAGCGAAGCGGCCGTCACGGTGCAGGAACGCACGGTGGGCAACATTGGCCGGGGCGTACTCGCGCTCATCGGCATCGAACGCGGCGACGACCTGCCGCGCGGCGAGCGCCTGCTCGAGCGCGTGCTCGGTTATCGCATCTTCGAGGATGCCGGCGGGCGCATGAATCTGTCGCTCGGCGATATTGGCGGCGGCCTGCTGCTGGTGCCGCAATTCACGCTCGCGGCGGACACCCACAAGGGAACGCGTCCGGGCTTCAGCACCGCCGAAGCTCCCGAGATTGCGCGCGCCCTGTTCGCGCAGCTGCTCGCGGCGGCCCGCGCACGGCACTCTGTGGTTTCCGCGGGTGAGTTCGGCGCACACATGCAGGTCGCGCTGGTGAATGATGGTCCGGTCACTTTCTGGCTCCAAACAGCCCAGGAATGACAAGGACTTAACAGTCCTACACAGGGCGTGATGGGAGTCTCGGCCCGAGCCGAACTTTCTTAGGTTTGAGGCCTCTGTTGACTTATCATTCCGGCAGTTTTCGGAGGGGCTGCCTGCCCCCCACAGGAGCGCCTCATGGGCATTGGTTTTAGAGAATTACTCGTCATCCTCGTGATCGTGCTGCTCGTGTTCGGCGCCAAGAAACTGAAGACGATCGGCTCGGATCTGGGATCCGCCGTACGCGGGTTCAAGAAGTCGATGAGCGACGGTGATGCCGAAGAATCGGTCAAGCAGCTCAAGGCTGATGCCGAATTCCCCGATCCGGCGAAGTCCGAGACCGCGGAGAAGAGCGAGCACAAGGCGTGATCTGCGGCGCCCCGCGCCGACTCCTTGGCCCCTTGAACCGCTGCGAGCGGTGAGATCTCCATGTTTGAGGTTGGATTTTCAGAACTCCTGCTGATCTTCGCGATCGCGCTGGTGGTGCTGGGGCCGCAGAAGTTGCCCAAGCTCGCGCAGCAGGTCGGTCGCTGGGTCGGGCGCGCCCGCGCGATGGCGCGCCAGTTCCGCGAACAACTCGAAGAAGAAGCGTCGAACCTCGAGAGCAAGTTCGATATCGATCCGGGGATCGATACTTCGCTCGATCCCAAGTCGAAGCCCGCGCCTGCGCCCACGCCCGCGACGACCACGACCGAGGTGGCTGCGGTGACGGCCGCGGCAGCCGCACCGGAAGAGGAGTTCTATCCGCCGGATCATCACATGCACCCCTCGCATCGGGCGCCCGAGCCCGCACCGTCCGAAGAAGGCGGCTCGCAGGGTGAGTTCGACCTAACTACCTCGGAACCGCGACCTGAGACCGAGGCGGAGCACAAGTCGCCGTGAGCGAGGAGCAGAAGGGCGACGAGAAGAAAAGCGAGGAGCTCGCCGAAGGCACGTTGATGTCGCACCTGCTCGAGCTGCGCGACCGGCTGATGAAGGCCATGCTGGCGATCCTGATCCTGTTCCTGCCCTGCGCATATTTCGCGAACGAACTGTTCACCCTCGTCGCGCAGCCGCTGGTCGACAAACTACCCAAGGGCAGCACGCTCATCTCGACGACCGTGGTCGGGCCGTTCATGACGCCCTTCAAGGTGTCGTTCTACGTGGCGTTGTTCGCCGCGATGCCGGTGGTGATCTACCAGATCTGGGCGTTCGTCGCGCCCGGGTTGTACCGGCGCGAGAAACGCTTCGCGGTGCCATTGCTGGTGTCCTCGGTGCTGCTGTTCTACGTCGGTGTGTTGTTCGCGTATTACGTGGTCTTCCCGGTCATGTTCAATTTCTTCGTCGGCACCGTGCCGCTGACCGTGAAGTACCAACCCGACATGGCGAGTTATCTCGACTTCGTTCTCATGATGTTCTTTGCCTTTGGAGTCGCTTTCGAGGTCCCGGTCGCAGTCGTGTTGCTGGTGCTCACCGGCATCGTGAAGGTCGAAAAGCTCAGCCAGAATCGCGGCTATGTGCTCATCGGCATTTTCATCGTGGCGGCGTTCCTCACGCCCCCTGATGCGATTTCACAATGCACGATGGCCATCCCCATGTACCTGCTGTACGAGGGCGGCCTGGTGATGGCGCGCATCATGCAGAAGATGCGCCGCGAAGCCGCCGAGACGGCCGAGAAAGAAGAAGCCGGGGCGAGATAATCGCGCGCCGGTTCGATGGCGCTGTAAGTAAAGCCACCGGCGCAAGCCGGCCCGGCCGCCACCCCGCGATTCATGTGCCTTGCTGGCGCAGGCAGCCATAGGTCAGACTCGGCGCCATCGCGGCGCAACAGCGCCCACAAGAATTCGGGGCCTATAAAAAATGATTGATCCGACCACGACGACCATCGTGTCGCCCGATTACAGCCGCAGTTTCTTCGGACATCCGCGCGGCCTCGCGACTTTGTTCATGACGGAGTTTTTCGAGCGCTTCACCTACTATGGTCTGCGCACGATGCTCGTACTGTTCCTCGCCGCCTCGACCACCGCGGCGAATCCAGGCTACGGCATCGACAACGAAACGGCCGGCGCGGTGTACGCGTTGTTTGCCGGGTGCGCCTACCTCGTCACGGTACCCGGCGGGTGGATAGCCGATCGGCTCATCGGCCAGCGCAACGCGGTTTTCGCGGGCGGCATCTTCATCACCGTTGGCAACTTCATCTGCGCCATTCCCGCGACGCCGGCCGTCTTCTATGCCGGCCTCGCGTTCACGGTGCTCGGCATCGGTTTGCTGAAGCCCAACGTCTCGAGCGTGGTCGGCGCACTGTATGAAGGTCAGCCCGGCGCGCGACGCGACGCGGGTTTCTCGATCTTCTACATGGGCATCAATCTGGGCGCTGCCCTCGGCCCCATCATCGCCGCGGGCCTTGGCGAGGACGTCAACTGGCGCCTCGGCTTCGGGATCTGCGGCGTCGCGATGATCATCGGCCTCATCCAGTTCAAGCTGACCGAGAAGTATCTCGGCACCTCGGGCCTCGCGCCCATCGTTCCTCCGGAGCAACGCAAGCGCACCTGGATCATGGTCGCGGGCGTGTTCGTGCTGGCGCTGATCGGTGCCGCGGCGCTGTTCCTCGGCAAGGACGTGCCCTCCGAGCAGACGCTGGCGCGCGGCCTGTTCATCGGCGAAGTTGCGCTGGCCGTCGCGTTCTTCGGCTACGTATTGTTGTTTGGCGGTCTCGACACGGCCGAGAAAAAACGCGTCGGCGTCATCATCATCTTCTTCCTGTGCGCGGCTCTCTTCTGGGGCGGCTTCGAGCAGCAGGCAACCAGTTTCAACATTTTCGCGCTCGACTACACCGACCGTTCGTTCATGGGTCACCTCTACAACGAGGGCATGCACCCGGCCGCGTATTACCAGGCGATCAATCCGATCGGCATCATCCTGTTCGCGCCGTTCTTCGCGTGGATCTGGGTGACGCTCGGTGTGAAGAATCTCGACCCGTCCGCGCCATTCAAGATGGGTTTTGGCCTGCTGATGATGGGTTTCGGCTTCCTGATCATGATGTTCGCCGCGCAGCTCGTGGTGTCGACCGATGCAAAGGTCGGACCGCAGTGGCTGTTCATGGCCTACCTGATCCACACCTTCGCCGAGCTGTGCCTTTCGCCGGTGGGTCTGTCGAACGTCACCAAGCTTTCGCCGCCGAAATTCGTCAGCCGAATGATGGGCACGTGGTTCCTGGGCGCCGCGATCGGCAACACGGTCGCGGGTCTCGTCGGCGGACACACTTCCTCGCTCACCAAGGCGGAACTACCGCACCAGTTCTGGATCATGACGCTCATCGGCGGCGGCGCCGGCGTCGTGATCATGCTGTTCGCGCGCACGCTGCGCAGCTGGATTGGAGACCGGAAGTGAAAGCTTCTAGCTACCTGCGCGGCGCGGCCGCGCTCGCATTCGCCGCGACCGTTGCCTGCCTGCTCACCGCCTGCCCGGGTCCGGGACCCAAGCCGCCGCCGAAGAAGAACGATCCCAAGGGTTTCGTTGCGAAGGTGAACCAGGATCTCATCGACATCAACCGTGAAACGAATGCCGCGGGCTGGACAATGGCCACCGACATCACGGTGGACACGCAATTCCTCAATTCGAAGGCGACCGACCGTTACCTCGAGTTCTTCAGCCGCAAGGCGGGTGAAGCGCGCGCCTACGACAAGGACAAGCTCGATCCTTCGACCGAGCGCGCCATCAAGCTCATCAAGATCGCGGTGAGCGCGCCGGCGCCCGCGGATGCGGCGAAGCGCGCCGAGCTCGCGACGCTGTCGACCGAACTCGAGGCGATGTACGGTGAGGGCAAATACTGTCCGCCGGGCGTCGAGAAGAATGCCGCGGGCAAAGGCTGCAAGAACCTCGACGAGTTGAGCGACATCATCGCCACCAGCCGCAACTACCAGGAGCTCACCGACGCCTGGGTGCAGTGGCACACCATCTCGAAGCCGATGCGCGCCAAGTACCAGCGCTTCGTCGAGCTGTCGAACGAGGGCGCTCGCGAGCTCGGTTTCGCCGACGTGGGCGACATGTGGCGTTCGAAGTACGACATGCCCGCGGCCGATTTTGAGAAGGAAGCCGCGCGCCTCTACGACCAGGTGAAGCCCCTTTACCAGGGTCTGCATTGCTACGCGCGCAAGCGCCTGGCGCAACGTTACGGCCGCGACAAGGTGCCGGACGGCAAGCCGATTCCCGCGCAGTTGTTAGGCAACATGTGGGCGCAGCAGTGGAACAACGTGTACGACGATCTGCTCAAGCCCTACCCGGCGGCCAGTATCGAATCGGCCGACCGGCTGCTGCAAAAGCAGAAGTGGGATGCCGTGCGCATGACGAAGTCGGCGGAGAGCTTCTACACCTCGATCGGATTCCCGGCGCTGCCACAGACTTTCTGGGATCGCTCGATGCTCGTGCGTCCGCGCGATCGCGAGGTGCAGTGCCATGCCAGCGCCTGGGACATGGACGACAAGGACGACGTGCGCATCAAGATGTGCATGAAGCCGACCGAGGAAGACCTGTTCACGATCTACCACGAGCTCGGTCACGTCTATTACTACATCTGGTACAAGGACCAGCCGCAGCTGTTCCAGGACGGCGCGCACGACGGCTTCCATGAAGCGATCGGCGACACGGTCAACCTCTCGGTGACGCCCGCCTATCTACGCAAGATCGGCCTGGTCGGGGACGTGGTCCCGTCGAAGGAAGCGATCATCAACCAGCAGATGAAGATGGCGCTCGACAAGGTCGCGTTCCTCCCCTTCGGCAAGCTCATCGATGAATGGCGCTGGAGCGTGTTCGACGGCCGCATCAAGCCGGCGGAATACAACAAGGCCTGGTGGGAGCTGCGCGAGAAGTACCAGGGCGTATCTCCGCCGGTGACGCGCAGTGAAGAGGATTTCGATCCGGGCGCGAAGTACCACGTGCCGGGCAACACTTCGTATACGCGCTATTTCCTCTCGTTCATCGTGCAGTTCCAGTTCCACAAGGCACTGTGCAACGCGGCCGGTTTCAAGGGTCCGCTGTCCGAATGCTCGATCTTCGGCAGCACCGCTGCCGGCGAGAAATACGCGGCGATGCTCAAGATCGGCGCCAGCCAGCCCTGGCAGGATTCGCTCGAGCAGTTGACCGGCACTCGCACCATGGACGCCGCGGCCATCATGGAATACTTTCAGCCGCTCGAAGCCTGGCTCGCAGAGCAGAACAAGAGCGAATCCTGCGGCTGGAATTGAGGAGTAGATAGATGAACGTATCCGCCGCTCCGGCGCCGCAGCTCACCGCGCGCGCCATCATCCTTTCGGTCGTGCTCGCGGTAATACTCGCCGCGGCCAATACCTACCTGGGCCTGTTCGCCGGCATGACCATCGCCTCGGCGATTCCCGCCGCGGTGGTCTCGATGGCCGTGCTGCGCGCGCTCGGCGGCGGCGGCATTCTCGAGAACAACATCGTGCAGACCGGTGCTTCGGCGGCCACCTCGATCGCCTCGGGCGTGATCTTCACCGTACCGGCGCTGGTGATCATGGGCTACTGGCCCGACTTCAAGTACTGGTGGGTGTGCGCGATCGCCGGGCTCGGTGGCTTGTTAGGCGTGCTGTTCTCGGTGCCCCTGCGGCGTTCATTGATAGTCGATCAGCAGATGGCCTTCCCCGAGGGCAAGGCCGCAGCCGAAGTGCTGCGCGCCGGCGAGAACCCGAAGGAAGGCGTGAAGGTGCTGGGCGTGTCCGCGCTGATTGGCGGTATCGGCAAAATGATAGCCGCGAGCGGCATGCGCCTGGTGCCGGACAGCGCGCTCGCCAGCGGTTTCTTCGGCAAATATCTCTCTTACATGGGGACGAACATCTCGCCCGCGTTGCTGGGCGTCGGCTACATCGTCGGCCTCAACATCGGCATTGTCGTCGTCTCCGGCAGCATCCTGTCGTTCAACATCGCGATCCCGATCTATCACACGTATTTCCTTGCCGGTAACCCGGAGCTCGCCGCCACGGTGGCCGGCGCCTGCCAGGGGCTCAGCAGCGCGGTATGCGCGGAGACGACGGCGCAGATCCTGCGCGGCGCGCAGATCCGTTATCTGGGTGTCGGGGCGATGCTGGTCGGCGGCCTGTGGGCGTTGATTACGCTGCGCAAGTCGATCGTGTCGGGCGTGAAGAGCGGCCTCGCTGCCGCGCGCGCCGGCAGCGACGTGATCGTTGCGCACACCGATCGCGATCTGCCGATGAAGTGGGTGCTGATCGGCATCGTTGCCTTCACCATCCCGCTCGCCGTGCTCTACACCGGCATCGTCGGCAGCGTGGGCGTCGGCTTGGCGATGTCCGTCATCATGATCGTCACCGGCTTCCTGTTCTGCTCGGTGTCCGCGTACATGGCGGGCCTGGTGGGTTCGTCGAACAACCCCGTGTCCGGCATCACGATCGCGACGATCCTGTTCGCGGCACTGGTGTTGTTAGGCTTTCTCGGCAAAGACTCCGCGATCGGCCCGGTCGCGGCGGTGATGATCGGCGCCGTCGTGTGCTGCGCGGCCTGCGTCGCGGGCGACAACCTGCAGGATCTCAAGGCCGGCTACCTGGTGGGGGCCACGCCCTGGCGCCAGCAGGTGATGCTCGCGATCGGCTCGGTGTGCTGCGCGCTGGTCATGGCGCCGGTGCTGAACATGCTCGCGCAGAGCTATGGGATCGGGCCGCGCACGCTCGAACATCCGCGCTCGCTCGAAGCCGCGCAGGCCAATCTGATGGCGTCGGTCGCGAAGGGATTGTTTGGCGGACATCTGCCGTGGACGATGATCATGATCGGCGCCGGCATCGGTATTGCCGTGATCATTCTCGATCAGATACTCAAGGCGCGCGGCACGAAATTCCGGGTGCCGGTGCTCGCCGCGGCCATCGGTATCTACCTGCCGCTCGAGACGATGGTGCCGATCTTCCTGGGTGGGCTGCTCAACTACCTCGTGACCCGTACGTTCGGCAAGAATCTGTCCGAAGAGCAAGTCGAGAAGCGCAATCGCATCGGCACGTTGTTCGCGGCGGGCCTGATCACCGGTGAGGCGCTGATCGGCATCTTCATCGGCTTCGCGATCTACGGCAGCAAGAACGCGGAAGTGTTCGCGCTGCCGGCGGGAATGCAGGTCGGTGGCTCGCTCGGCGAATGGGTCGGCCTGATCGTCCTCGGCGTCGTGGGTTACTGGCTGTATCGTGCCGGGAAGCGCGGTCCCGCGTAAACGAGGGTGATTCCCGAACCCTCGCAGCGCGCGAAGCTCCTCGTGTGCTTCGCCACCGTCTACCTCGTCTGGGGCTCTACCTACCTGGTCGCCAGCATCGGTGTGCATGCGCTGCCACCATTTCTGTTCGGCGGCATCCGCTTCGTGGTCGCGGGCATCCTGTTGGGCGCGACGACGCTTGCGCTCGGGAATCGCTTCAAGCTCGATGCCACCGAATGGCGGCACATGTTCATCGTCTCGTTGGGAAACGTGGTGATCGCCAATGGCGGAACCAACATCGCCATGCAGCACATCGCCTCCAACCAGACCGCGATCCTGAATGCGTCCGCGGCCTTGTGGATCGCGTTGCTCGCGACCCGCGGGCGGCGCGCGCATGCGCTCGACCGGCGCACCCTCACCGGCCTCGTGATCGGCTTCGCCGGCACGGCGCTCATCATCTGGCCGGGCGGGTCGGTGCAGAGCAGCCACCTCGGCATGCAGTTGCTGATCCTCGTGGCGGTGTTCGCGTGGTCCGCGTCGACGGTGTACATCCGCAACGTTCACTCGAAGCTCGACGTGCTGTCGTTCACCGCCATTCAGATGCTGTTGGGCGGCATCATGCTCACGATGCTCGGGTTTGCGACCGGCGAGGCCGCCGAGTGGCAGTGGTCGAAGCCCGGCCTGATTGCGATGGCGTACCTCACCATCCTGAGCTCCTGCCTCGCCTACACCGCGTTCGCCTGGCTGGCCCGCAATACCACGCCCGCGTTGGTAGGAACCTACAGCTACGTGAACCCGGCGATCGCCGCCGTGCTCGGCTGGTGGTTCCTGGAAGAGAAGTTAGGCGTGAACCAACTGATCGGAATGGCGATCATGTTCGCGGGCGTGGCGCTGGTGAGCTGGCCGAAGAAAGACGTGAAGCGCCTGGATGATGACGCGCAGAAGGATCCGTCGACCGCGGGGTGCGGATAGCGGCACCACTTCTTCTTGGCACCGCTAATCGCGGCGTTGACGGATGACTTCCACGCGTCCGCGCGAGCCGATGAACCACGAGCCGATCCAGCTCACGAGGCTCACGACGATCGAACCGCCGACCGCGGTCCAGAAACCTGCGATCTTGAATCCCGGCAGCATCAACGCCACCAGCCCGATCATCGCGGCGTTGATGACCAGCAGGAACAGGCCGAGCGTGAACAGCAGTGCCGGCAGCGACAGCAGCAACGCGAATGGCCGCACGATGGCATTGACCACGCCTAACAACAGTCCGGCGATGATCAACGTTGTCGGAGTATCGATGTCGAAGCCGTCGAGCAGCGAAGTTGCGGCCCACAGGCCGAGCGCGGCGATGAGCGCGCGCAGAATGAATCCCGCCATGTCAATACCTTTGCGGTGGTTGGTCCTTATCGAGACCCTTCTCGAGAAACACCTTGAGCCGGGTCAGCGCCAGCTCCCAGTAGCGGCGCTTGGACAGATAGTACGTCACCCACGCGGGGCTCGATGGCACTCCGCTGCTGAGCAGCCGCACGACCGTCCCCGATTTCGGCGCCCGCTCGAACAGGAAGTCTTCGATGATGACGGCATCGCTGGTCGGCATGCCGCGCGTTGGCAGGAGAATCAAGCGGATGCGCTGCGGGGTGGCCAGCACGTCGATCAGCGCGTCGAGTTCGATCTCGGCGCTGAATACGACGTGCATGCGGCCCTTCTCGCGCGGCGTGATGCTGGCGGTCTCGGCACACCAGCGGCTCAAGGTCCGGCTGTCGGTGAAGGCGCGCCACACACGTTCGACCGCCACGCCGATGTCGACGCGATAGGCGAAGCTGCGGTACGCACTGCTCACCTTTTGAGCGCTTCTTTCAGCGCCACCCACGCCAGCGGCAGCACGGAAACCAGGACGATCAGGATGGTCACGATACCGAAATTGTTCTTGATCAGCGGAATGTTGCCGAAGAAGAACCCCGCCCAAACCAGCGACAGCACCCAGCCGATGGCACCCCCGAAGTTGTAAGCCTGGAAGCGCGCATAGGGCATGCGCGCGATGCCGGCGACGAATGGCACGCAGGTGCGCATGATCGGTACGAAACGCGCCAGCACGACGGTCATCGAGCCGTGCCTTTCAAAAAAGCGTTCGGTGCCCCGCAGGTACTCGACTTTGAGAAAGCGGTATTTGCCGCTGAACGCGGGCGGGCCAATCCACTTGCCTATATGGTAGTTAGTCGTGTTGCCGGACACGGCCGCGATCACCAGCACCAGGCAGATCAGCGGGGCGGACAGCGTGCCACTGGTGTCGACCGCGGCGAGCGCGCCGGTCGCGAACAGCAGCGCGTCTCCGGGCAGGAATGGCGTCACGACGAAACCAGTTTCGGCGAACACGATGAGGAAGAGGATCGCGTAGACCCACAGGCCGTAGTCGCGCAGCAGTTCGACCAGGTGCGAATCCAGATGCAGGATGAGATCTACAAACCAGCTGACTAACTCCATGACTCCCTTATTTTCGCGCGGCTGTCGCAGTGCTCGCGGTCATGCCGGGCGGCGCGGTCTTGAGCTTGCGCCCCTTGAGCAGTTCGAGCGCCGCGTGCACGCCGCTGTCGCGCAGCGGCAGCTGCAGACGCACGCGCGGGTCTTCGAGATCGAGCGGCGCGGCATCCACGCTTTCGTAGACCTCGTCGGGATCGATGCCGCGACCCTGGATCGAACGCCCCGACGGGGTGAAGTAGCGCGACGTGGTGAGCTTGATCGCGCGCCCCTCGGTGAGCGGCATGACGGTCTGGACCGAGCCCTTGCCGAAGGTCCGCCGACCTAACAACACGGCGCGGTGATGATCCTGCAGCGCGCCGGCGAGGATCTCGGCCGCGGAGGCAGTGGCACCATTGACCAGCACCACCACGCGCACGCCGGGCAGAATGTCGCCAGGCGTCGCATCCATGCTGAAACGCGACGCCGGCGTGCGTCCTTCGGCGCTGACGATGACGCCCTCGTCGAGCAACTGATCCGCGACTTCCACCGCGGACTCGAGCACACCACCGGGATTGTTGCGCAGATCGATGATGACGCCGCGCGGCTTGGCGTTGAAGTCGCGGCGCAGGCGGCCGACGCCGGCGGCAAAATCCTCCGCCGTGGTGTCGCTGAACGACGTGATACGCGCGTACAGATAGCCGCCGTCGAGTACCAGCGTCCACCGGGATTGTTGCGCAGATCGATGATGACGCCGCGCGGCTTGGCGTTGAAGTCGCGGCGCAGGCGGGCGACGCCGGCGGCAAAATCCTCCGCCGTGGTGTCGCTGAACGACGTGATACGCGCGTACAGATAGCCGCCGTCGAGTACCAGCGTCGCCACGCTGTGCACATCGACTTGCGCACGTTCCACGGCGAACTCCAGCGGCAGCGCCTGGCCGGCGCGGATGACGACGAGTTTCACCATGGAACCACGCGGTCCGCGCATGCGCGCCATGGCGCCATCGAGGTCCCCGTCCACCGGTTGCCCGTCGATGGCCGATATCATGTCGCCGCTGTGAATGCCGGCGGCCGCGGCCGGTGAACCGAGGAACGGCCGCACCACGCGCAGCACCCGCTCCGCGGTCGATACTTCGATGCCGATGCCGGCGTACGTGCCGGCGGTGCTCACGCGCAGGTCCGCGTATTCCTCGGCGTCCAGATAAGTAGAGTACGGATCCAGGCCGCCCACGAGCCCACGCAGGGCGTCGTCAATGAGTTCGGGCTGTTTCACGTCGTCGACGTATTCGCGCTTGACGCGTTCGAGCACCTCGGAAAGTTGCGCGGTTTCGCCGGCGCTCAGTGGCGCCTTGCCGGCGGCCGGCACGGCAGGGTCGACCTGGACGGACGGCGCGGCGGCTTCGCGGTGCGCGAAAACGTCGCCGCCGAGCGCGATCAGCAGCCCGATGACCACCCCTAGAGCCAGAAGCTTCATGGGCGCGAATGCTATCTCAACAGGATCAGCCGGTCTGCTGCGCCGGTTCGTCGGCCAGGAAGGCCCCGGGCGTCGCGGCCGCGAGCACCGGCAGCACGTCGAGCACCTCGCCCACCGGCACGGGACGCGCGATGGCAAAGCCCTGTCCGTAGTCGACGCCGAGCGAGCGCACGCGCGCGCGGATTTCTTCGGTCTCGACGTATTCGGCGACCGTCGTGATGTTCATCGCGCGCGCCAGCTGTGCGATCGCGCGCACCATCGACTCGGCGCGTTCGTCGCGCAGAATGTCGCGTACGAAGCTGCCGTCGATCTTGAGCATCGACACGGGCATGGAACGTAGATAGGAGAGCGAGGACAGGCCGGTACCGAAGTCGTCGAGCGCCACGCCGCAGCCGAGCTTGCGCAGGCGTGACATCAGCGCTTCGGCGTCCTTCATGCTCGCCACGGCGGCACTTTCGGTGAGTTCGAAGCAAAACGCGGCCGGGTTGATCCGGCTGTTCTCGATGCTGCGGATCACGTAGTCGGGGAACTCCTCGTCGGTGAGAGACTGGCCCGAGAAATTGATGGTGAACACCACCGGCGCATTGACCAGCAGCTCGCGGTGCGGGCGCAGCAGCTCGATGACGCTCGAGATCACCCAGCGGTCGATGGTGGGCATCATCTGGTAGCGCAGCGCCGCCGAGAGAAACCGGTCCGGGCCGATGGTATTGCCATCCGGGTCCAGCATGCGCAGCAGCAGTTCGTAGTGCGGCTTCGCGTCCGGCCCGTCGACGAACGGAACGATCATCTGCGCTTCGAGGCGCAGCCGGTTTTCGGCCAGCGCCGAACGCACGTCGGTCGCGACGTTGATGTCGGTGAAACGGCGAATGATGCTGACGTCGTTTTCCTGGAAGCTCTCGAGGCGGTTGCGGCCGCGATCCTTGGCGGCCTTGCAGGCCGATTCGGCCTCGGCCAGCGAGCGGCCGAGGTCGCCATCGCGCCCGCTGAACGGCGTGCAACCGAGGCTGATGGACAGCCGGAAGCGCGCATCGACGCCGGCGGTAGACAGACGGGTCACGCCCTCGCGCAGGCCCTCGCCGAACATCGCGGCCTCGTCGATGTCCGAGGGCATGACGATGGCGAAGCGGTCCCCGGAGATGCGCGCCGCGAACGAGCTGGCCGGCAGGTGTTTGCGCAGCAGCTCGCCGATCTGCGCGATGGCCTGGTCGCCCACGTGCATGCCGAAGTTTTCGTTGATGACGTGCAGCTCGTCGATGTCGACGTACAGCAGGCTACAGCGCTGCGCGCGCGTGCCGGCTTCGCTGAACATGAGCCTGACGCGCTGCTCGAGCGCGGCGCGGGTCAGGAGGCCCGACAGCGTGTCGTAACTGGTTTCGATGCTGGCCGCGATCTTGTGGGCCACGAGATCGGCGAGGTGCACGTCGCGCCCGACGAACTCCGGCGCCTCGAGACGCCGGAACAGCGCGAGCACACCGGAGGTGCGGCCCGAACCCTGGCGCAGCGGGCAGGCAAGAATGCGATATGGAATGGCGACCTGCCCCGCTTGGGTCGCGATCCGGTTGATCACCAGCGGCTCGCGGCGCGTCTGCGTGACGGCCAGCAGCTGACGCTGCGTGCGCGACAGAATGCTGACATCGCCGCCTTCGGGATGCGTGAGCACCAGGCCCTTGTCGGGCACCACGATGCCGGCGAGCACGCATTTCAAATGGCCGGCGGCGTTGGCCAGCAGCGATTGCAGATCGTCCGAACCTGCCGAGCTCGAATGCGAACCGGTCACCGACAGCAGCAGCTCCAGATCCTTGTCGCGCGCGCTCAGCGATTCGTTCAGCGATACGATGTCGGCACGCGCCAGCAGGTCCCGTCGCAGCAGCTCGAGCGCAGGCTTCAGGTGATCGTGCACGTACGAGAACGGCAACACGTGGGCGTCGGAGGGCAGGCGGTTGCAGACCACGGCCACAATCGCCGCGACTCCGCCGCGTGCGTCACGCAGCCAGAATAGATAGGCCGGCGCTTCATTCGGCAACGCGCACTGCTGACCCACGCTCTCGCCACTCTTTCGCAATGGGTCGTCGAGCTGTGAGATCGCCGACAGCACGAGCGCGAACAGATCCGGGTTCGAGCTCGCGGCGCTCGACCACAACAGCTTGCCCGTGTTGTCGAACAGGCTGACCGCGTTCGCCCGCGGCAGGAGCGATCGCACCAGCTGCGCGTAGGGCTGCATGGAGTTTTCGAAGGTCATCAACGGCAGACCATGGCCGATTGGCGGCCGTATAGCGTTGATGCAGTTGGCGTTTTGGTGTCCGGAAGGGGTTTCCGGGCACCGCTTCCTCGTCAGGGCGCGCCGTTCTTGAACCAGGGTCTGGGGTCGACCGGCCGTCCGCCTTTGCGGATTTCGAAGTACAGCGCGGGGTTAGCCCGCCCGCCCGTATCACCGAGGGTGGCGATGGTGTCGCCGGCCGTAACCCGCTCTCCGACCTCCTTGTAGAGCCGCTCGTTGTGCCCGTAGAGGCTCAAGTACCCATCGCCGTGATCGATGATCGTCAGCAGCCCGAGGCCCGAGAGCCAATCGGCGTAGACGACACGCCCGTGATAGATCGCGCGCACCGGTGAACCCTGCGCGCCCGACACCAGCACCCCGTCCCATTTGACGCCACCGGCGCGCGTCTGCCCGAACGACGCCAGCACTTTTCCGGCTACCGGCCAGGCAAGTTTGCCGCGCAGTTTCGCGAAGGCGTCCTTGCTGTCAGTGGGGAATTTGTCGATGCGCTCGAGCGCGCGGCGCAGCTCGCGCACGAGCTTTTCGAGCCCGCCCTGCTGATCCTTGAGGCGTTCGAGTTCCTTCGCCCGGCTCTTCGCTCCCGCGTCGAGCGTCACCAGCGCACGGCCCCGACGCTCACGCGCCGACTGCAGTCTCGTGAGCTCACCCTTGCGCTGCTCCTCGAGCGCGATCAGCCGCTGCTCCTCTTCCGCTGCTTGCGCGTCGAGCGTGGCGAGGTCCGCCAGGTGCGCATTGATCGCGGCGATCTGGCTGGCGCGCGCGCGGCCAAAATAGCGGTAATACGTGAGCACGCGGCCGGTCTGCGCCGGATCGCGCTGGTTGAGCAGTAGTTTGAGCGGCTCTTCCCGCCCGATCATGTGCGCGGCGCGGATCTGGCCCGCGAGCGCCGCGCGATCCGCAGCGAGCGAAGCTTCCTCGGCGCGGCGCTGACCCGCAAGCTCGGCCCTTCTGGCGGTATGCGCCGCGCGTTCGCGGCGCAGTTTCTCCAGCTCGCCGCGCGCGCTGCCAACCGTTCGCTCGGATTCCTCGAGCTCCCGCGACAGTTGCGTGCGCTTGCCGGCGTCGCGCTCCATCTCTTCGCGCACCTTGTCGATCTGCGACCGGACCGCGTTGAGCTCGGCTTCGGCCCTGGCCGGGTTTGGATCGTCGGCCGCCGCCGCGCTCAAGCCCAAGCAGATGAGAAGCAGCCCTGCGGGCCACCGGTGGATCGTCATGGTCATATTCTAGAGACGCGGCGCCGGCAGGATCAGAGAAAACGGGCAATGGATCGCTATAATGCGCTCCCTTTTTCGCCCGCCCGGATCGACCCGAAACCCATGGAACGACTCATCGAATACGTGACCCATCACCCGCTGACGTCGGGCGCCGTGGTGCTGGCGCTGGTCCTGGTGGTCACCTTCGAGTCGCGCATGCGCAGCGTTGGCCAGTCGGCGATCTCGGCGCAGGACCTCATCCGGCTCATGAACCAGGGCGCGCTGGTGCTCGACATTCGCAAGCCCGAGCAATTCGCCGCCGGCCACGTCAATGGCGCCAAGCAGCTCGGCTCCGAGCAGATCCTCAACGCCGGCGATACCTTCAAGCGCTTCAAGGATAAACCCGTGGTCGTGTACTGCGATTCGGGTTCGCTCGCGGCCGCGGCGGTCCGCCAGCTCAACGAACAGGGTTTCACCAAGGCGTTCACGCTGCGCGGCGGCTTCGCCGCCTGGCGCGCGGAGAATCTCCCCGTCACCAAGGCGGCCTGATGAGCGCGCCGGCGGTAGTCATGTACACCACGGGCTGGTGTCCCTACTGCGAGCGGGCGCGCAAACTCCTGGCAGCCAAGAACGTGAGCTTCGACGAGATCAATGTCGAATCCCAGCCGGACAAGCGCGCCGAAATGCAGACCCGTAGCGGCCGGCGCAGCGTGCCGCAGATCTTCATCGGCGACCAGCACGTCGGCGGCTGCGATGACCTGCACGACCTCGAAGACGCCGGCAAGCTCGACGGCTTGTTAGGCCGCTGAATCTTTTCAACACAGGCCAGAAAACCCCAAGGAAATGACAATGGAAAATCAGGCAGCGCCGCCAGCGGCGACCGAAAACCCGAACGGCCCGATGCTCACGGTGCAATCCGTGTACCTCAAGGACTGTTCGTACGAAGCGCCCAAGGGTCCGCGTATCGACGGCAACAACTGGAGCCCGCAGATCTCGCTCGACATCAACACCACGGCAAACCTGGTGGCGCCCGAACTCAATGAAGTCGTGCTGACCGTCACCGTCGGCGCCAAGCAGGGCGAGGCCACGGCATTTCTCGTCGAAGTGAAGCAGGCCGGCCTGTTCGTGATGCGCGGTCTCACGCCCGATGACACGCGCCGCGCCATCGGCACCATCTGCCCGAACGTGCTGTTTCCGTACGCGCGCGTGGCGGTGTCGCAGCTCGTGACGCAGGGCGGCTTTCCGAATTTCGTGCTGCCGCCGGTCGACTTCGACCAGCTGTTCGCGCGCGGACTGCAGCAGGCGGCGGCCCAGGCCGACGCTGGCGGCGCCGGACAGGCCAACTAGTTACGCAGCGCGGGAGGTGGCGCAACAGCTGCCCGCGCATCGATCGTGACCCGCACCGCCAACGACGTCGAGCTCGAACCCGTCGCGGTGCTGGGTGCCGGCTCGTGGGGCACCGCGCTCGCCATCCAGTTCGCGCGCGCGGGTCATCCGACGCGCTTGTGGAGCCGCAACGCGACCGACGCCGCGGCCATGAGCGCCGAGCGGCACAATCGCCGCTATCTGCCCGACGCAAAGTTTCCCGACCGCGTCGAGATCCACGTCGACCTGGCGAAGGCCGTGCAGGGGGCGGTCGCATTGATCATCGCGGTGCCGAGTCACGCATTGCGTACGCTGCTCGGGCAGCTGAAGCCGCTGCTGGCGCGCGATGCGCGGCTCGCGTGGGCGACCAAGGGCTTCGAGCTCGACACCGGCAAACTACCGCACCAGGTGGCGTACGACGTGCTCGGTGACCGCTACCCGGTGGCGGTGTTGTCGGGTCCGACGTTCGCGAAGGAAGTCGGCATGGGCCTGCCTACCGCGATGACGATCGCCTCGCCCGATGCCGACTTCGCCAGCCAGCTCGCGAAAAGCCTGCACGCCTCCAACTTCCGCGCCTACACGTCCACCGACATAATCGGCGTGGAAGTCGGCGGCGCGGTGAAGAACGTGCTGGCGGTGGGCGCCGGGCTCTCCGATGGCCTGGGGTTCGGCGCCAACACGCGCATCGCGCTGATCACGCGCGGCCTGTCGGAGATCACCCGCCTCGGCGTGGCGCTCGGCGCGCAGCCCGAAACCTTCATGGGCCTCGCCGGTCTCGGTGACCTGGTGCTGACCAGCACCGACAACCAGTCGCGCAATCGCCGCTTCGGACTGGCGCTCGCGGCGGGCAAGAGTGTCGAAGACGCGCTGCTTGAAATCGGGCAGGTGGTCGAGGGCTACAGCGCCGCGCGCGCGGTGCACGCCGTGGCGCTGCGCGAACAGGTGGACATGCCGATCGTCACCGGCATCTACCGCATCCTGTACAACAATGAGCCCGCGAAGGATGTCGTCAAGGACCTGATGACGCGGCCGATCCGCGCGGAAGTCGAGTAGCTAGTCAGCCGGATGTCAGGAGCCGGCGTAGCCCAGCTGGCGCCAGGCTTCATAGGCCGCGACCGCGGCGGCGTTCGAGAGATTCAGGCTGCGGTTGCCCGGCACCATGGGCAGCGACAACACGTTCGCGGGATCGATCTGCGCGAGCACTTCGGGCGGCAGTCCGCGCCGCTCAGAACCAAACAACAATACGTCGCCGGGCTCGAACTGTGCATCCACGGGCCGGCGCGCGCTGCCGGTTTCGATCGCGAACCACCGGCCTTTGAGCGCGACGCGCGACGCGGCGAAATTTTCGTGCACGTGCACTGTCGCGAGTTCGTCGTAGTCGAGACCCGCGCGGCGCACCGCTTTGCGATCGAGGCTGAACCCGAGCGGCTTGATGAGATGCAGCTGGCAGCCGGTGTTCGCCGCGAGGCGGATGAGATTACCGGTGTTGGGCGGAATCTCCGGCTCGAAGACCACGATGTGGAACATGCGACAACGCGTCAGTTCGAAAGTTTGAACGCGATGCGAATCGTGCTGAGCCCGTACGCGCACTCGTTGGTGAACTTGCCGCTGCGGACCGTCGCGAGGGCCGCGTCGTCCAGTGAAGTATCGCCGCTCGAAGTGGCGATCTCCGCGTCGCTCGCTGCCGTCGCGCCTGGCGGCACGAAGTACCGGACCACGGCGCTGCCCTCGATGCCGCCATTGCGCGCCGCCGATGGATAGTAATTTTCCACGTCGATGCTGCCCGATAGTTTGGCGCGGCACTTGCCCGCGCTGGCATTGGCGGCGAGATTCGGTACGGGAACGCAATCGATCGCGAGCGCCTTCTTGTCGGGCTGTTCGCCGACGTCGGCCAGCGCCAGCGTGCGCTTCGCTTTCGGGCCGATCAGGAAGTCGCGCTCGAGGTCTTCCGTGCCCGTGCCGGCAAAATCGCGCGGCTTCAGCATGATCTTGCACGACAGGAAATCCGCGCTCTTGCTGGTGAACTCGACGAATGCCAGGCGCTGCGCGCCGACGCAGTTGCCACGCAGGTTCCACTGACATTCGTGGCGATAGTCGACCGTCGATGCGATGAACTCGTGTGCCACCTTGCCGCCCGCGCCGCCGCGCGCGAACTCGACCGGCTGCACTCGCATGAAGCGCGCATGGCGTTTAAGCATTTCCGCCAGGATCCTCGCGGCTTCGCCTTCGGCGCGCGCGCGATCGGCAGGCGACAAAGTTTTTTCCATGTCGAGCAGCGCGGCCGTGTCGTAGCCCGGGCGCGGCTGAGTGCTGGCCTTGTTTTCGGACACGGCTTCGACGTAGCCGCCGGCGACTCGCGCGTAGGTATACCGCTGCAACGGGTCGCCGCTGCCGTCGCCCGGTGAATAGATCTCGATGAGACGTTGCGCGGCCACGAGGTTGTCGAGCAGCACCGATTTCTTGAGCCAGCGTTCGATCTGCGCCCGGTCCGGATCACCGCAGCTCGCGTTCTCCGCCAGCGCGGCCAGTGCCCAGGGCGCCTGGTCGCTGCCAAGCTCATCGGCTTTCAACAACGCCTCTCGCGCCACCGCGCAGTCGCCCGGCGTCAGGGCGCGGTATGAGAGATAGCTGCCGACCAGCGCTCCGGCACGCGCGCGCCCCGCTTTCAACTCGGCTTGCCAGCGGTTGACCTGCTGCTCCTCGGAAAGCGCCTGGCCACCAACGCGAATCTCGTAGAGCGCGTAGGCATCGCCGTATCCCAGCGACTCCGGCAGGGTGTCCGAGGCTGAGAAACTGGGCCCGGCACTGCCCGGCGCGGCGCTCGCGGCTGCGGGGGCGGCCTGCGGATTGGATTGAGCGGCGGCGGTCGTGGCGACCAGCGCGGCGGCGAGGAGGAGGGAGAGGTTTTGCATGGGGGGCGCATCGTACAATGACGCCCGCCATGAATGCCGCTGCCAAAACGCTGGCCAATCCGCTGCAGGTCGATTTCTGCGGCCTGTCGCTCGCCTCGCCCATCGTGCTGCTGTCGGGCTGCGTGGGTTTTGGCGAGGAATACACGCGAATCGAGGGATTCTCGAATCGCGACGTGGGGGCCATCGTGCTCAAGGGCACCACCGGGAAGCCCAGGCTGGGTAATCGGCCGCACCGGGTCTACGAGACGCCGTCGGGAATGTTGAACGCCATCGGGCTGCAGAACCCCGGCGCCGATCACGTGGTGAAGAAGATCCTGCCGACGCTCGATTTCAGCGAGACGCGCTTTTTCGCCAATGTCTCGGGCAGCACGATCGAGGAATACGCGGAGGTCACGCGCCGCTTCGACGATTCGCCCATCGACGCCATCGAGATAAACATCTCCTGCCCCAACGTGAAAGAAGGTGGCGTGCAGTTCGGCAACTACCCCGACATGTCGGCGAAAGTGGTCGAAGCCTGCCGCAAGGTGACCAGCAAACCCATCATCACCAAGCTCTCGCCGAATCAGACGGACATCAAAGAGAACGCGCGCCGTTGCATCGAGGCAGGCTCGAACGGGCTCGCGGTGATCAACACCATCATGGGCATGGCCATCGACGTGAAATCGCGGCGGCCGGTGATCGGCAACATCCAGGGTGGCTTGTCAGGGCCGGCGATCAAGCCGATCGCGCTGCTCAAAGTGCACCAGGTGTACGAGGTGGCGAAGAAGCACAACGTGCCCATCATCGGCCAGGGCGGAATCGCCACGGCAACGGATGCACTGGAATTCATGATTGCGGGCGCCACGACGGTGGGCCTGGGAACCGCTCTTTTTTACGATCCGCTTCTGTGCCGCAAGGTCAACGCGGGCGTGGCGGACTATCTGAAGCTCAACAACCTGCGAGGCATTTCCGACCTCGTCGGCTCGCTGCGCACGGACCTTTAGACATCAGGCCGTGCGCAACGAGTTCGAACGAATCAATCTTTGCTCCGACGTGAAGCCGTGTATCGCCAGATGATGGCGGCAGCGGCGAGAATTCCCACGACGATCAGTACGATGTCCGACGTGTAATCCACGCGCGAACCCTGGACTACGATCTCGGGGTACTTGGTGCTGGTGACGACGATCTCTTGCATGTTTCCTCTCTTTATCCGGACGGAGAGATGTCCGGATCCCTATTGGGGACAAAGAATGGAACAAGCTCGGGACACTGCAAACAAAGGCGCTTGCGATTCGCGACGGCAATCACGCGATATTCCGGTTATGTAACCCTTGGGGAGAAAACCTCGGGAAAAAGCGCGAAAAACGTCGAAAAGATAGCGCTAACAATCTCGCTATCGCGAGCGCCCAAAGTGTGATGTCCCTCGCACTCGGAGTGTTGTCCCTGCGCAGGCTCATCGCAAGCGGGCGAAGGCCTAGGAGTTGTTAGAGGAAGGGTTGCGCCGCAACCTGTCTTCCGGGCGCTGCTTGAGTAGGGACAGGTTGAGGCAACCTGTCCCTACCCGATTATGGCAGCGACTCGTCGTCCGCCATGCCGAGCTCTTTCAGCTTGCGGGTCAGGGTGTTACGGCCCCAGCCGAGGACGCGCGCAGCCTCCTGGCGGTGGCCATGCGTGCGGTGGAGCGCCACCCGGATGAGCACACGCTCGAATTCCGGCAACGCCTGGTCCAGCCAGGCCACGGTGCCGTCGTAAGGCTGCGCCTTGGCCCACAGCGTCAGCGCCGCGGCCCAGTCCGTCTGGGCGGCCGGCGTGACGATGTGCATCTCCGACGGCAGGTCCTGGAGTTGTATCTCGCTGCCGGGGGCCAGCGCGGTCAGGCGGCGGCAGAGATTTACCAGCTCGCGCACGTTGCCGGGCCAGCGGTACGCCTGCAGGCGCTCGAGCGTGATCGGCGCCAGCGTCTTGGTCTCGGTGCCGAGCTCGATTGCCGCCTGGCGCAGGTAGTGGCCTAACAAGTCGGGAACGTCTTCGGTGCGCGAGCGCAGCGGCGGCAGCTCGATGCGGATGACGTTGAGGCGGTGGTAGAGATCTTCGCGGAAGATGCCGCGCTCGACGCGCTCTTCGAGGTTCTGGTGAGTCGCGGCGATCACACGTACATCGACCTTGATCGGAGTCTGTCCGCCGACGCGGTAGAACTCGCCCTCCGCGAGCACGCGCAACAGACGCGTCTGCAGGGGTGTCGACATGTCGCCGATTTCGTCGAGGAACAGCGTGCCCATGTTGGCCTGCTCGAAGCGGCCGCGGCGCTGCGTGTCGGCGCCGGTGAACGAGCCTTTCTCGTGACCGAACAGTTCCGATTCGAGTAGTTCGGCCGGGATTGCCGAGGTGTTCAACGCGACGAACGGCTTCGCCTGCCGCGGGCTGTGTTCGTGCAGCGCGCGCGCGACCAGCTCCTTGCCGGTGCCCGATTCGCCGGTGATCAGAACCGCCACGCTCGAGCGCGACAGGCGCCCAATGGCGCGGAACACCTGCTGCATGGCGGGCGCCTTGCCCAGCAATTCCGGGATCTCCGGCGTCTGCGTCGGCACTTCGTCGCCCTTGCGCGCGGTCTGGCCCGCGCGGCGCACCAGCTCGACTGCCTGATCTATGTCGAAAGGTTTGGGCAGGTATTCGAACGCGCCGCCTTCGTACGCCGAGACCGCGCTCGGCAGATCCGAATGCGCCGTCATGACGATCACCGGCATGGTCGGATGCGAAATGCGCACTTCACGCAGCAGGTCTATTCCCGAACTGCCGGGCATGCGGATGTCGGTCAGCAACACGTCGGGAGCATCGCTGCGCAGCGCCGTCAACGCAGGCTCGGCTGAGTCGAAGGCGCGCGGCACCATGCCGCTCGCGCGCAGCGCGCGCTCCAGCACCCAGCGGATGGAGGCGTCGTCTTCCACGAGCCAGACCCGCAGGGCGGGTTGATTGACGGGAGGCGGAGTGGCGTTGTGCATATAGGTTGGGTCGACGCTCATGCGTTCTCCGGTAGGGGCAGCAGGATGTTGAACACCGTACGCCCTGGCTTGCTTTCGAATTCGATGAGGCCGCCGTGACGGGTCACGAGGTCTTGCGAAACCGCGAGGCCGAGACCCGTGCCATTGGCGCGCCCGGTGACCAGCGGGAAGAAAATCGTATCGGCGATTTCGGGCGGCACTCCTGGACCGTTGTCCTCGACCGAGAGGCTGGCCGCGAGTTTGTGGCGGATCGAGCCGATGTTGACGTTGGCGGCCACGCGCGTGCGGATGACGATGCGGCCGCGCTCGCCGATCGCGAGCAGCGCGTTGCGGCCGATGTTGAGCAGCGCCTGGATGATCTGGTTCGCGTCGACCTCGGCGTTCGGCAGGCTCGGATCGTAGTCACGTTCCACCAGCACGCCGCCCCGCGCCTCGCTGCGCAACAGCCGGTAAACGTGCTCGCACAGTTCGTGGACGTTGATGAGCGCCTTCTGCGGCGCGCGTGCCGGGCCGATCATCGAATCGACCAGCGCGGTCAAGCGATCCGCCTCGCTGATGATGACGCCGGTGTATTCGCGCAGGTGTTCGTGCAACTCGCGTTCGAGCAGTTGCGCAGCGCCGCGCAGGCCACCGAGCGGATTTTTGATTTCGTGCGCGAGCTGCCTGACCATCTGGCGGCTGCTGTCGAGGCGCGAGATGAGCTCGTTCTCGCGCGTGATGCGTTGACGCTGCGTGGCGTCGGAGATTTCCAGCAGCAGGTATTTGCGCTCGAATTCGCTGTCGAGCGGCGTCATGGTGACGTCGATGACGCGCCGCTCGCGTCCGAGCGGACCCGCCTGCACGGCCATCTCACGTTCGGACAAGGTCTCGCCGGTATCGAGCGCGCGCCGCATCAGCACTGCGAGCGAGTCGGCTTCGAGCACCAGCGAGAGAAATGGCTTGCCGCGCGCCTGGTTCACGCTCACCGCCAGCAGGTCCTGCGCGGCGACGTTGGCGTACACCACGCACAGGTCGGAATCGAGCACCACGATGCCGGTGGTCAGCGCACCGATCAGGTCGGCCGGCTCGAAGTGGGCGATCGCGGACGGGAGAAAACGTTCAACCGCCATGCAGGCCCCCGGCCGTGCACACGGTAGTTAGACTGGCTAACGCCGCGCGGGCGAATTCAACGAGGGGCGGAAGACGTGAAAAGTCGTGTTCACGCTGCACATCGTCTTGCCGTATCGATCCTTGATGATCAACGTGACCGTGTGCGCGCCGCGATAGGGCTGCGGCATGACGAATGACACCGGATTGCCGGGAACGCTGGTGCCGTCGATCCGCAGATCGACCAGATCGCCCGGCCGCAGATTCGGTTGCAGGATCACGCCGATCGTCACGTTTTCCGGATTGGTGAAAGTCTCGTCGCTCTTTGGCGTGAGCGTGCAGGCCTGATAGCGGAAATCGTTCATTTCCTTCAGCAACTGCTGCTCGCGCGGCAGATTCGAATTCGCGCTCGGATCGACCGGCGGCGGCGCGGAGTACGTTTGCGCCGGCTGCAGTTCCACCGGCTGTCCACCCGGCAAGGGCCGGTCGGAATACGTCTTCGAGCCGTCCTTTTCCACGCGCACATACGTCTCGGCCAGCGCCAGCGTGACGCACAGCGAGCTCAGGCATATGACAAGGAACGCGCGCTTCATGGAGCTGGAGCATAGCCCTTGTTCCTGAATCCAGCCAAAACGCAGCGCGCAGAAACGGGCGGTGGCATTCGTGCGACGCCACCGCCCGTGTTTCGAACCAATGCGCGGCCGGGAGGCTGACGGGCGGGGTCGCCGGGCCTGCGCCCGCTTCCTTCGCTTCCGAGGCTTCCTGCCGCGTCACGCCGCCTCAGCAGCTGTAATACATGTCGAGCTCGACCGGATGAGTACACATGCGGAAGCGCGTGACTTCCTGTGTCTTCAAGCCGATGTAAGCATCGATCACGTCGTTGGTGAACACGCCGCCCCGGGTCAGGAACTCGCGATCCTTGTCGAGGTGCTCGAGCGCCATGTCGAGCGAATGGCACACCGTCGGGATGTGCTTCGCCTCTTCGGGCTCGAGATCGTACAGATCCTTGTCGGCCGGCTCGCCGGGATGGATCTTGTTCTGAATGCCGTCGAGACCGGCCATCATCATGGCCGCGAACGCGAAGTAGGGATTCGAAGCCGAATCCGGGAAGCGCACTTCGATGCGGCGCGCCTTGGGGTTCGACACCCACGGAATACGAATCGACGCGGAACGATTGCGCGCGGAGTACGCGAGCATTACCGGCGCTTCGAATCCCGGGACCAGGCGTTTATAACTGTTCGTGCCCGGGTTGGTGAACGCATTGATGGCCTTGGCGTGCTTGATGATGCCGCCGATGTAGTAGAGCGCCAGTTCGGAGAGGCCGCCGTACTTGTCGCCGGCGAACAGCGCCGTGCCGGCCTTTTGCAGCGACTGGTGCACGTGCATTCCCGAACCGTTGTCGCCCACGAGCGGCTTCGGCATGAACGTGGCGGTCTTGCCGTAGCTGTGCGCCACGTTGTGAATGGCGTACTTGAGGATCTGAACTTCGTCGGCCTTTTTCACGAGTCCGCCGGGACCGACACCAATCTCGCACTGGCCGCCCGTGGCCACTTCGTGGTGATGCACTTCGACCTTCAGGCCCATTTCTTCGAGCGCATCGCACATCGCGGAGCGGATGTCCTGGAACGCGTCGACGGGCGGAACCGGGAAATAGCCACCCTTGATGCCGGGGCGATGTCCCTTGTTGCCATCGGGATAGACGGTGTTGCTGTTCCAGGCACCTTGCCCCGAGTCGATCTCGTAGGACGTGCCGTTCATGTTGCTGTTCCAGCGAACGCTGTCGAAGATGAAGAATTCGTTTTCCGGACCGAACAGCGCGCCGTCAGCAATGCCGGTGGATTTCAGGTAGGCCTCGGCGCGTTTGCCGAGCGAGCGCGGATCGCGCTCATAGCCCTGCATGGTCGCCGGCTCGATGATGTCGCAGCGAATGTTGACCGTGGTCTGCTCGAAGAACGGATCGATGACCGCGGTGGTTGAATCAAGCGCCAGGATCATGTCCGACTCGTTGATGCCCTTCCAACCCGAGATGGACGAGCCGTCGAACATCTTGCCGTCGCGGAACAGATCTTCATCGACGAGACTCGCGGGGATCGTTACGTGTTGTTCCTTGCCGCGGGTGTCGGTGAACCGAAGGTCGGCGTACCTGACCTCCTTGTCCTTGATCAACTTGATTACATCTGCCGGTTTCATTGTTAGAGATCCTCTGGAAGGGGTTTGAGCCTCGGTCTCAATGCATTCGCTGTGCCAGCCATTGATCCCTTTTAAATCAAAGGTTTAGGTGGATTCGCGCCAATCGATCGCACATTTTTGGTGCGAAGGCCGCGGATTTTGCGTCATCCAGGGTCAGAAATGTGCCCCAGCATCGAGCCGCGCACTCGCATGAAGCGGTGAAATGTATCTATATGCATTTTTTCCGCGTATAGTTCATTTATGTACTACCGGAGAACGTTATGAGTCTGACGATCGCCAATTCCTCGCGCGGTACCGATCCGGGACGATTCGGCTCCGCCTCGCTCGGCGGTCCAGGTCTGCGCGCCTTCGTGAATATCGCGGAGGCATGGGGCCTGACCGTCGCCGACCAGCTCAAGTTGTTAGGCATTGGTTCGCGCTCCACCTTCTTCAAATGGCGCCGTGAACGCGAACCGCGGCTGCCGCGCGACACGCTCGAACGCCTGTCCTATCTGCTCGGCATCTACAAATCCCTGCAGATCCTGCTGCCCGACGCGCACGCGGCCGACGAGTGGATCCGCAAGCCCAACAATGCGCCTCTGTTTGGCGGCCGTTCCGCGCTCGAGCGCATGTTGACCGGCCAGGTCGCCGACCTGTTCGTCGTGCGGCAGTACCTCGACGCAGAGCGTGGATAAGAGCGGCTGGCGCCGCGCGGAAGCCACGGATGGTGACCCTTGCTCACACCGCACACGTGGTGCGGTTCTCGCCTTGCCATCGCATCGTCGCGAGCCGTCTGCCGACGATTCACCTGTTCGAACGCGTCGCCGACCCGGCCGATTGGGACGCCCTTTATGCGCTGGAATCCATGACGAATCCGCGAATCCGCAACGAAATCGGCGAGCTGCGGCTGGTGCCGGTCGCCGATCGGGTCAGCGGTCCCAATGCTTCGATCGTCATGGCGCCGTTCACGCATCTCGCGCCGCAGGGCACGCGCTTCACCGATGGCCGCTTCGGCGCGTACTACGCGGCTGAATCGATCGACACCGCGATCGCCGAAACACGCTTTCACCGTGAAAACTTTTTGCGCGCCACCAGCCAGCCGCCGATCGAGCTCGAGATGCGCTGCTATCTGGCCGACGTGGCCTGCGAACTGCACGATCTGCGCACGCGCCGCCCGGAAATGCCGGACGTGTACGACCCGGCGAGTTACGCGGCCTCGCAGAAGCTAGGCCGCGAGATCCGCGACTCGGGTTCGAACGGCATCGCCTTCGACAGCGTGCGCCGGCTGGGCGGCGAATGCGTCGCGCTCTTCCGGCCACGGCTGGTGCAGAACGTCCGCCAGGGCGTGCACCTGCGTTACGTCTGGGACGGCAATTCCATCACCGACGTCTACGAAATCCGGGTGATGAACCTCTAGTCGAGCGCGGGATGGGCGGCGAGCGCAAGCTTTTGAAAGTCGCGGCTATACTGCGCCCCGGCCAAAAAACCGCGCATTCATGCCTTCACCACTCGACATGCCCCCCGTCCATAAAAAACTGGGCACCCCGCCTCGCACTTTCCAGGACCTGATCTTCGCGCTGCAGAAATACTGGGCGGATCAGGGGTGCGTGATCCTGCAGCCCTACGACATGGAAATGGGCGCGGGCACTTTTCACACCGCAACGTTTCTGCGCTCCATCGGGCCCGAACCGTGGTCGGCGGCCTACGTGCAGCCGTCGCGCCGCCCCACCGATGGCCGCTACGGCGACAACCCGTTTCGCCTGCAGCACTACTACCAGTTCCAGGTCGTCATCAAACCTTCGCCACTGGAAATTCTCGATCTGTATCTCGACTCGTTGCGCGCGCTCGGCTTCGACACGCTGGTGCACGACGTGCGCTTCGTGGAAGACAACTGGGAATCTCCGACACTCGGCGCCTGGGGCCTGGGGTGGGAGGTGTGGCTCAACGGCATGGAAGTCACGCAGTTCACCTATTTCCAGCAAGTGGGCGGACTCGACTGCAAGCCCGTCACCGGGGAGATCACCTACGGTCTCGAGCGCCTCGCGATGTACCTGCAGGGCGTCGAGAGCATCTTCGACATCGTGTGGACCGATGGACCGCTGGGTCGCGTGACCTATCGCGACGTGTTCCACCAGAACGAGGTCGAGCAGTCGAAGTACAACTTCGAACACGCCGACACCGCGGTGCTGCTGCGGCATTTCGACGACTACGAAGCCGCCTGCGGCAAGTTGCTGGAGGCGAAGCTCGCGCTGCCGGCGTACGAGCAGGTGATGAAGGCGTCGCACACGTTCAACCTGCTCGATGCGCGCAAGGCGATTTCGGTCACCGAACGCCAGCGCTACATCCTGCGCGTGCGCACGCTGGCGCGCGCAGTCGCGCAGGCCTACTACGACAGCCGCGAAGCGCTGGGTTTCCCGATGCTGGGCAAGGCGCCGGCATGAGCCCCGAGACGAAAGAATCAGGGCGCGACTTCCTCGTCGAGCTCGGCACCGAAGAGCTGCCGCCGCTGGCATTGCCCGAATTGGAGCAGGCCTTCGCGAATGGCATCCGCGCCGGGTTGAGTGAGGCGGCTTTGCCGCACGGCGAGCTGCGCTCGTTCGCCACGCCGCGCAGGCTGGCGGTGCTCGTCCACGATCTCGCCGAAGTCCAGCAAGCACAGTCGATCAAGCTCAAGGGGCCGCCCGTGAATGCCGCGTTCGACCAGGACGGCAAGCCGACGGTAGCTGCCACCAGGTTCGCCGAGAAATGTGGTGTCGACGTCGCCGCGCTCGCGCGGGTCACCGAGGGCAAGGGCGAGTTCCTGTATTTCGAGGGCCAGAAAGCCGGACTAACTACCGCCAACCTGCTGCCCGGCATCGTGCAGAAGTCGCTCGACGCCCTGCCTATCCCGAAGCGCATGCGTTGGGGTTCATCGACCGCCGAGTTCGTGCGCCCGGTGCATTGGCTGGTAATGCTGTTTGGCACTGAGATCGTTCCCGCGCGTATTCTCGGCACGGTTGCCGGCCGTGTCACGAACGGCCATCGATTCATGGCACCGAATGAGTTCGCACTCAGGCAACCCGCCGAGTACGAAAAGACGCTGCAAGGACCGGGCAAGGTAATTCCGAATTTCAAAGCCCGCCGCACGCTGATTCTCAAGCAAGTCGCCGCCGCCGGCGTCGAACTTGGCGGCAAAGCGCTGCTCGACGATGAACTGCTCGACGAAGTCACGGCGCTGGTCGAATGGCCGAGCGCGATTGCCGGCGAATTCGAAGCGCGTTTTCTCGAACTGCCGCGCGAGGTGCTGATCTCGACGCTGCAGGAACACCAGCGCTATTTTCCGGTGGAGGGCGCCGGCGGCAAGCTGCTGCCGCACTTCATCACGGTCAGCAATATCGAAAGCCGCGAGCCCGCCAAGGTGCGTGCCGGGAATGAACGGGTAGTGAGGCCGCGGCTGTCCGATGCCGCGTTCTTCTTTCGCCAGGATCGCAAGCAGCCGCTGGCAACGCGCCAGGCCGGACTCGACGCGGTCACGTTCCAGGCGAAGCTCGGCTCCGTCGGCGACAAGGTGCGACGCATGGCGACGCTGGCCGGCGAGATTGCGTTGTTGATCGACACCGATCGCGCGCGCGCAGTGCGTGCCGCAGAACTCTCCAAGTGCGATCTGCTGTCCGCCATGGTGGGCGAGTTCCCCGAGCTGCAGGGCATCATGGGCCGCTACTACGCGGCCGCGGACGGCGAGCCGGTCGAGGTCGCCACCGCCATCGACGAACACTATCTACCGCGCGGCGCGGGCGGCGCGTTGCCGGGCACCGGCGCGGGCGTCGCCGTGGCGCTGGCCGACAAGCTCGATACGCTGGCCGGCATTTTCGCCATCGGCCAGAAGCCGAGCGGCACCAAGGATCCGTTCGGCCTGCGGCGTGCCGCCATCGGCACCCTGCGCATACTCATCGAGAAGAAACTCGCTCTCGACCTGCGTGCATCGACTACGCGTGCCGTGCAGCTTCAGCCGGTGACCAATCAGACTGTCGATGCGGAGCTGTGGGATTTCATCCTCGAGCGCCTGCGCGCGTATTTCCTGGATGCCGGAAACGCCGGCGCGATCGCGGGCGTGACCACCGAGATGTTCGACGCCGTGCGCGCCAGCAACCCGGTGTCGCCGGTCGATTTCGGCGCGCGCCTCGCGGCGCTGGTGAAGTTCCTCGCGCGGGCCGAAGCGGCCAGCCTCACCGCGGCAAACAAGCGCATCGCGAACATCCTCAAGAAAGCCGAAGGCGGCGGCGCTGGCGCCGTGGACGTCGCGTTGCTGATCGAGCCGGCGGAGAAGGCGCTGCACGAAGCGCTCGCCGGGCTGGTCGCCGACGTGGATCGCTCGCTCGCGAAGCGTGACTACGGCGCCGCGCTCGCCAGGCTCGCGACCCTGCGTGGCCCGGTCGACGGCTTCTTCGATGGCGTGATGGTGAACGCAGACGACCCGAACCTGAAGCGCAACCGCCTCGCGCTGCTGGCGCAACTGCGGCATCACTTCACGCGCATCGCCGACCTTTCCTGCCTGCCGGGCTAGCTACCTCGCATGCAGTGGATCGGCTCCATCCTCTTCAACGTGTTCCTGATCCTGTGGATGCTGGTGTTCGCGCCCGCCTACTGCCTGATCACGCCGTTCCTGTCGTTCAAGGGTCGCTTCTGGATGGCGGGCGTGATGACGCACGTGGTGTTCTTCGGGCTGCGACGGTTTTGCGGGCTGCGTTACACAGTCGAAGGCCGCGAGAACCTGCCGCCCGGCAATCATGTGATCTTCATGAAGCATTCCTCCACCTGGGAAACTTTCGCGATCATGATTCTGTTCGACCCGCTGGTGTGGGTCATGAAGCGCGAGATCCTGTGGATTCCGTTCGTCGGCTGGGGCTGCCTGCTGGCGCGCTGCATCGCCATCGACCGCAAGGCCGGCGCCAGCGCGGTCAACCAGGTGCTGCTGATCCAGGGCAAGGACCGGCTGGAGCGGTTCGGCGCGTGGATCCTGGTGTTCCCCGAGGGCACGCGCATGGTGCAGGGCGAGACACGGCGCTATGGCTCGAGCGGCACTTTGTTAGCTGCGCAGGAGCATCGCAAGATCGTGCCGGTGGCGCACAACGCAGGTTATTTCTGGCCGCGCCGCGGGTTGCTCAAGAAACGCGGTGTGATTCGCGTGATCATCGGTCCGCCGATCGAAGCCGCGGGCCGCGACGCACGCGAGGTCAATGAAGAAGTACAGGCCTGGGTCGAGGCGAACAGCAAATCGCCCGCCTAACCAGCCAGCTCGCGAGCGAACATCACCGAGACGCGCCCACCGCCAATCTCGCGCTCCGCCACGCGCGCGCTGAAGGAGTAGATCCGGCCGCCGGCGTTGGCCGTAAGCTTCGTTGCATGTACCTGCAGCTCGCCTTCGAGATCGTCGAGACGCACGATGCGCAGGCGCAGATCGCGTATCGCCACCAGCATACCGCCGCGCGCGGCTTCGCCCGCCGACTGTAATCCGCCATGGACCGCCATGGTTTGCGCGCCGTACTCGGCCAGGTGCAGCGCGGCCAGTACCCCATCGCGCCGCAGTGGATTAGTCGCCGATCGATGCGAGGACGTGGCGCAGACGATCCCGGTGTCGGTGGCGCTCACGATTCTTTCGAGCAGGCACATCTCGCCCGCGTGCGGGACCAGCGAGCGGATGTCCGCAAAGCTCATGGCGTGAACGACACCGCGGCGCGCAGCCCACCACTGACGTTCAACGTCACGCCGCCGGCGCGCCGCGCGGCAATGAGTTCGAGCAGCGGCAATCCGCGCAGCGCTGGGTTTGCAACGCGCAGCTCTTCGAGTGCCGCGACCGCGCAGATCGATTCGGGCGCATCGCTCGCTTCGACCTCGATGCGGCCCAGCGTTGCGGGATTCCGCTGCGCGCTCAGCACGAGCGCGACTCCCGCCGACATCGCGAGCGGTCGCTTCGCGAGCAGCGGCTGCGGTGCAACGGCGTCGTAGGCCACCAGCAACACATCGTGTTTCTCTTCGACCAGCGCGACCGCTTCGAGCAGGCCGACCGCGAAACTTGCGTCGTAGGCCGACAGGGTCGTGGTGATCGCCCTGCTCTGCACGGCGATGCTCCAGTAGCCGCTCGCGGCGTTGTGCACGGAGTTGTGGAAGTCAGTAGGCGAGATCACGCGCGGCGTTTGCGCGAGCGCGGCGCAGATCCGGTGCAGCACCGTCATGTCGGCATCGGAGCTTGCGAATACCGAGGCCAGTTCGCGCGCGTCGGCGCCACTCGCCGCGACTGCGTCCTCGGCGGCCCGGAATGCCTGGCGCACCGAGGCGGTGGCGCGCCGCCGTTCGTTGGGCGGCAGTAGCGCGGGCGCGTAAGGCGGCTCCGCGGTCGCGAGGTACGAGGCGGCGCCCTGCAGGATTTTGAGCGACGCTTTCCAGCCCGCAAGTCCCGGGGATGCGATACCCACGCCCTTGATGAAGCACGCGCTCATGGCGCCGGCCCGAACAACACGCTGCAGTTGGTGCCGCCGAAACCGAAGGAGTTCGACAACACATAGTCCACCTTGCCGGTCCGCGCCGCGAGCAACACGGCCGCGTTGAGCTTCGGATCGAGCTCGCGCGTATTGAGGCTGCGCGGCATGAAGCCCTGCTCGATCGCCAACAAGGAGATCGCGGCCTCGACGATGCCGGCCGCGCCGAGCGTATGGCCCGTCCAGCCCTTGGTCGAACTGCACGGCACGCGCGCGCCGAACAAGCCGCTGACCGCGGCGTCTTCAGCGGCGTCATTGGCCGGTGTGGCCGTGCCATGCAGGTTGATGTAGCTGACGCGCCCGGGTGACAGGGCGCCGAGCGCTCCGGCCATCGCGAGCTTCGCGATCGAACCGTCCGGCCGCGGCTGCGACATGTGGTGCGCATCGCTCGATTCGCCGACCCCGAGGCAGGCAGTCGCGCCGCTCGCGGGCGCGCGCTCGAGCAGCGCGAAACCACCCGCCTCGCCGATGGACAGGCCGCGGCGCTGCGCGTCCGCCGGCCGGCAGATCTCGGGCGACACCAGCTGCAAGGCATTGAAGCCGTACAAGGTAGTTAGGCAAAGGCTGTCGACGCCGCCGACCACCGCCGCGTCGCAGAACCCGGCCGCGATTGCGCGCGCCGCGGACGCGAACACCTTGGCGCTCGATGCGCAGGCGGCGGAAATGGCCGACGCGACGCCGGTGAG
>Ga0193752_1000335_pt1 | contig 48362 bp, 36 predicted proteins | sample H1c1metaG_FD_144924 | JGI IMG/M metagenome (GOLD analysis project Ga0193752, IMG submission 144924) | Soil microbial communities from a riparian zone of the East river system, Colorado, United States - H1c1 | ecosystem: Environmental > Terrestrial > Soil > Riparian zone | place: USA: East River...
CCCATATATCACCTAAAAATATTTAATTTTAGCACACAGCCGCCATTGAATCTCCAATCCGGTTTGCCAGAACGTTGAAAGCGACCTCCTTCCCTCTTAGTGAGCATGCCCATTTGCGGGTAACCGATCGCAAAGCTTTTGCAGGTCTTGTGCTGCAACTCTGTGTACTGGTTGGGTTTGTGTGGTACTACGGAATCCAGGAACGCCAGGGTTTACCAATCCTGCTTTTGATCTCGCTGCCGTGTTTTGTGATCAATGCGTTTATTCCGCAGAACTGGCGGCCCGTATTTCTCACAGCAATTTTTGCCGTGACGTGTGTATGGTCGCTCGGTTTTGTGACGGGCGGATGCATCCTTGTTGTAGCCGGAAGTTTGTTTGCCTGTGCGATGCTCCGCATTAAACTGGTTTATCGCCTGGTGTTGATTGCGATCATCACGGCTGGCCTGATTGTTTTGCGTAACAGCTGGTTCTTTGCACCACGCGCGATCATTGCTGTGCCGTACATCGCTACATTGTTCATGTTTCGTTTGATCAGTTATTTCTACCACGAGCGCAGGGGATTTACAAACGTTCCGCTTGTGTTGCGATTGAATTATTTTTTCCTGCTGCCCAATCTCGTCTTCCTTCTTTTTCCGATTGTGGATTACCGGAATTTTGCAGAAACGTATTACAATCGTCCGGCCATTGAGATTTACAAAAAAGGACTGATCCGTATCGGAACCGGTGTTTTGTTTCTCATGCTTCACCGCGTGTTGTATTATTACTGTTCCATTGCGCCGCAGGATGTACGTGACCTGACTGATTTTCTCGCGTTCAGTTTTATTTCCTATTTCCTGATCATACAGGTTGTTGGCATTTTCATGATTTGCGTAGGCTGGGTGACGTTGTTTGGTTATTACGTGCCGCCGCTTTTTGAAAATTTCTTTTTTGCCAAGGGGTTTTCAGACCTGTGGAGAAAGATCAATCACTACTGGCGCGATTTCATCATCAAGGTTTTTTATTTCCCGATATTTTTCCGCATCCGTAAAATCGGGCAATATCCTGCGATGGTCATTGGTGGATTACTCGCCTTCTTTTGTTCGTGGATGATGCATTCGCAACAACTTTATTGGGTGTCGGGGCATTTTGCGCTGTCGGCCAACGATGGAATTTACTGGATGACCATGGGCGTGTTCATCACCGCTGATGGAATTTACCAATACCGCAAGCTGGGAAAAAACAAAAAATACAGTCCGCTTGCGTCGATTCTGCTTGGCGGATTACGGATCACGGGAATTTTCGTCTTCGCGAGTTTGTTGTGGACGGTGTGGAATGCCGACTCACTTTCATCGTGGCTGTTCATTGTCAAACAAGCTACTGTTGCGGACGCGTCCGAAATAGTAACGGCGGCAGGATTTCTCGCAGTCATGGTGGTGCTCACCGGTTTGAACCTCTATTTCTTCAAACCTGCACCGATCAAAAAGTATACGCACGAGCGAATTCTTGTGCCGGTTTTGTTCAATGCAATTTTCATCGGACTGATCCTGTTCAAATTCGGGTCAGACCACGTTTCCGTTGATTCCACATACGCACGCGTGGCTGACGACATTGGAAAAACCCGCGTGAATGAAGCCGATCGTGAAGTGATTGACCTGGGCTATTACGACCAACTCGTAGACATTGGAGGCATTGCACGCACAGGAACTCAATTCCGTTTGTTCGGCGATTTAGAATGGGGTGCAGGAAACGGCGGTGCGCACGCAACCGGTGATATTCTCATGCGGGTGTTCAATCCGAATGCGCACGTGAAGCACCACGGAGTTGCGTTTGACATTAACAGTTTTGGCATCCGTGACCAGGAATACACATTGATCAAACCAGAAGGAACACAACGCTGGGCTTTTCTCGGTGGCTCGTACATTCTTGGCCCGGGTCTTGAAAAGCCGGAGACGTTTGAATCGATCGTCGAGAAATATCTCGATGATTCACTCAACGGGGCGAAAAGCGGCGACCTGGAAATTCTGAATTATTCCATGGGCGGATACATGCTCACGCAGCAGGTCGAATTGTGTAACACAACCGTGTTCGGGCATTCCCCGGATGCGGTATTTTATTTCTGTCACCCGGGCGAAGCGAATTACGTGATCCGTAATATGGCACGATTGACTTCATACGGAATTTCGCTCAGCAAATATCCCGTGCTGGACAACATTGCAACGCGTGCGGGATTGCAGCAGTCGCAATCGCGGCTGGAAATGACCCGTCGTCTCGAACCGTTCCGTGAAGAAATTATTCATTGGGGATATCGCTCGATTTCCAATGCGTGCAAAGAACACGGAGCAGTTCCGGTGTGGGTGTTTCTTCCGACAACCACGGATGGAAAAACTTCGGAGCAGTTCAATTACCTGAGCGCGATTGCGCGGTCGTATGGATTTACGATCCTCGATTTATCTGGTGTGTATGCAGGGCATAGTGCATCGGAAATTCAGATTGGGGAGCCGGATACGCATCCGAATAAACTGGGGAATGTTTTGATTGCGCAGAAGTTGATTGGGGAGATCAGGAAGAGTCACTTACTCGCGAAGTGAGATTGTTGCGGGTTTAATAAACCACATAGGGACATAGGTTACATAGGTATAGCGAAGGGCATAGCGCACATAGCGGAGATCGCTACGCGATTGTGTTACTTAATAGGAACGCGGACCGTGCGCTGCGCTTACGGCACGGATTGAGCGGATTTTTGCGGATGATCGCTACGCGATCGGTGCTACTCGAGCGTTGTAACCCAGTGACTCTTTGCGTTTTCCTTTGCGAACTCTGCGACTTGGCGGCTATTACGACAGATTTTCTATATTTGATTCATGCACACACAAGAACAAATTGCCCAGGAGGTCCGCAAATTTCTTATCGACAATATTTTTGGCGGAACCGAAAATCCTGAATTGAGAGACGACACTCCCCTGATCTCTACACGCCTGATGGATTCCATTGTTGCGCTGAAACTGGTAAGTCATGCGGAAGCTTTATTTGGTATTGAATTTCAGGCGCACGAAGTTGTCCAGGACAATCTCGAAAACATCAACGCGATCGTAGCGTTTGTGCAGCGCAAGCAGAAATGAATACTTCCCGTTTAGGAGGGAACTTTCACGAGGTGGCCAAACGTTACCCGGCGAACGTTGCGCTTTCCGAAGCAAACGGGATTCAAATCAGATACACTGAACTTTCTTCGCGTGCAACAACCGTTGCTGCGGAACTTTCCGCCCGGGGAATCGGACGCGGACATAGTGTTGCCATTCTCCAGAAGAAAAGTATTGACAATGTCATTTGCATACTGGCCACACTACATTGCGGTGCGACGGTTGTTCCTCTTGATCCTTCGCTGCCGGCAGAGCGCGTCCGTTTCCTGTTGCGCGATTTAGATCCCGAAGCATTCATCTGCGATCACGTGCTGTATCCTTCGGAGCTTCCCTGCGACACCGAAAATGCAGCACCTCTTCCCGGTCTCGAAAGTTGCGGCATCACCATTTTTCCGATCAATGAACGCGCTGATCAGGCGCGAGCATATATTCTCTATACATCCGGTTCAACAGGAAATCCAAAAGGCGTATGTATTTCGCATGCTGCCGCACAATCGTTTTCAACGTGGGGAATCAAAACGTTTTCGCCGGGAGAAAAAACGCAGGTCGCTTCCATTGCGCCGTTTCATTTTGATCTTTCGATATTCGACATCTATTGCACGCTGTGTACGGGCGGAACACTTCACCTGTTTGACCATGAAACCGTGCGTAACCCGCGTATGATGTCGAAGCTGCTCAGTGAAAATAAAATTTCGCTGATGTATGCGACTCCCAGTTTTTACATGACGCTGATGCAGTTCGGTACGATGGAGAAATACGACTGGTCGCATGTGGGACAGGTGCTTTTTGCAGGGGAGATTTTCCCGGTCAAACATTTGCACGCGTTGATGAAGACGTGGAGCGATGCAAAGTATTACAATCTCTACGGTCCAACTGAAACCAATGTCTGCACGTGGTATGAAGTCCGCGCGATTGATGAACAACGCACAACGCCTTACCCGATTGGAGTTCCCTGTGAAGGAATTTTGCATGAAATTTCAGAAGAACAGGAACTGCTCATTGGCGGAGCGCACGTGGCTGATGGATACCACAACCGCGAAGAATTGACGCAGGAGAAATTCTTTACACGCAACAACATGCGCTGGTTCTGCACGGGTGATTTAGTCAAAACCGATGAAGCGGGTCAACTCGTTTACACCGGAAGAAAAGACCGAATGATCAAGCGAAGAGGTTTTCGCGTGGAGCCTGCCGAAGTGGAACAGGCGCTTCAACGGCATCCTGATATCATGGAATCTGCCGTTATTCCGGCTTTGGATTCAGAAGGAATGACACTGCTGATTGCGTATATCGTGCTGAATGGTCAGACTCAAGCAGATGTTGGATCGATCAAAATTTTTCTCGCATCCATCCTTCCCGAATACATGCTGCCCGATCGTATCATCAGCAGGGAAATTCTGCCCAAAAACCCGAACGGAAAAACGGATTATACTGCGTTGAAACAGTCGTACGTGAATTCTTTTACGGGCTGAATCAGTATCTTCGAAGAAGAGAAAGATCATGCCGAACGAATCACCGGAAACCCTTATTCAGATTGAACGCGCAGCGAAGGAATTTGCCCTCGCGCTGAACGGAGAACGTGATTTCGCGTCCAAATGGAATTCGGAAGCCGGAGGTTTTTTCCGGAGCCTGACGGTACCCGCGCAACACAACGGACCTGGTGCTACTGCAGAGATGTGCGCGCAAATCATGTACCAGCTCGGGTGTTATTCCACCGACAACGGATTCAATTTTTCCATGGCCGCTCATTTGTTTGCCGCTGTAATTCCATTGGGTGGGTATGGAAAAAATGATGTACATGCTTCTGCTTTGGAGAACATGGTGAATGGCAGTATCGGTGCCAATGCGATGACGGAATCCGGTTCGGGAAGTGATTCGTTCCACATGAAAACTGTGGCGCGTAAAAACGACCAAACGTATGTGCTGAACGGAACAAAAATATTTGTCACGAACGGACCGGTTGCACGATACTTTGTCGTGTACGCTTTGACCGATCCGGCGAAAGGTTTCTTCGGAGGCATTTCGTGTTTCCTCCTGGATCGCACGAAACACCGTTTTACGATTGGCGCTGCGGTTGAAAAGAGCAGCCTGAAAAATTCACCGATGTGTGAATTGTTTTTCGACGATTGCCTGGTGGAAGAGCAATACCGAATCGGAGAAGAAGGTGCGGGCGCGATGATATTCATGGAGTCGATGGACTGGGAGCGATCGTGTATTGCAGCGATGCATGCCGGGACGATGCGCAGGCTGTGCAACGGCGCAGCTGAATATGTCAAACAACGGATACGTGGTGATAAAGCGCTCTCGGAACTGCAGGGCGTTCAGTTCAAGATAGCCGACATTGACGTGATGACTGAAACAGCCAGGCTCATGGCTATCCGTGCGGCGGCTTTAACGGATCAGAAAAAAGGAACAGTTGCAGCAGCGCAGGCCAAAATCATGGCGAGTGAATACCTGGTGGAATCGGCGCGACTGGCTATTCTGTTGCAGGGAGGGAATGGAATTGTTTCAGCGAACGGATTGACTGATGTGCTTGCCGATGCGCAGGCGGCGATGGTGTATTCCGGACCGAATGATGTGCTGCGTGATTTGATTGCTTCGCGGCTCTGAAGAAAATGCCCTCATCCCTTTATCGCAGATTGATCCAGATCGTTTCTGAAAACCGCTGAAGCGGTTGAGCAAACCAAGGGTTATCCATTGCCGGGGGCTTAAGCCCCCGGCAATGGACCTTGCACAGTCGCTAAACGGTTTCAACCGTTTCTATCCAGCGAATTTGCGAATAGGATTTCCAATTGAGGCACGACCTAAAAGCAGCGATCATCTGAAATTTCCACTATCTTAGAAATGGCAAAATTCATTGTATATGAGTCAGCAGATTTATGATTTTATCATTGTAGGGGCCGGGCCGACCGGATCATCTTCGGCTATTTACCTGCGGCGTAAAGGACATTCCGTTCTCGTTCTTGAACGCGAAAAATTTCCACGACAGCATGTGGGAGAATCGCTTCTTCCGTTTTGTTATCCGTTGTTCCAGGAACTGGGAGTGCTCGAAGAAATGAAAAAACGTTTTCCGCGGAAGCCAGGTGCACGTTTTACCAATGCAGACGGAAGCCGGAGTTCAACGTGGTGTTTCAAAAATGTGATTCACGATGAAAGTTATTTATCGTTTCACGTAGTGCGCGCCGATTTTGACAAGATGCTGCTCGACAAAGCCCGTGAAGAGGGAGCCGAAGTCCGTGAGTTGTGTAAAGTGGAAAAAGCCAACCTGAATTTACCTGATCACGTGGAGGTGGATGTTACCGAAGACGGAGTTGCGAAACAGTATCACGGCAAATTTCTCATCGACGCCAGCGGCCAGGACACTTTTCTCGCCCGGAGACTTGGTGATAAAACACAGTACAAGGAACTCGACCGGATTGCTTTTCTCACGCACTGGAAAGGCGCGAAATATTCGCAGGGTATTGATGTAGGACTTCTGCAAATCTGTATTCTCCCGCGACACAAGAGCGGGTGGTTTGGCATTCAGCCGGTAGGAAAAGACCGGATCAGTGTGGGATTGATCATCAGCCGGAAATACCTGAAAGAGCAAAAAGAGAAGTTCAAAAAGGCCGGTCATGAGCACGACTGGCAGATGCAATTGTATTTGCAGGAGTGTAATGAAACTCCGTTGACGCGTGAAATTCTTGTCGATGCAAAAATTGCGCAGCCGTTAATCGCTGTTTCTGATTTTTCGTATTACGCGGAGAAAACATACGACCATAATTTTGCAATGCTCGGCGACAGCGGAAAATTCCTGGATCCGATCTTTGCTTCCGGTGTTTATCTCGGGATGAACAGTTCGAAGTTATTTGCAGAAGCGTTGGATGTGCTCATCCGTGAAGGACGTGAAGCCGGAATGGTGGCGATGGCGGAAAAGAAAAAACACATTGACGGGGCGTATGACCTGATCGAAAAATTCATTGGTATTTATTACGATCCGGAATCGTTCAATCTCGCGGAAGTAGGTTCGCTTTCTGAATCCAACTACAAAGGATTTGAAACTGCGTTTTCGTTGCTGCATTATTTGCTGGCCGGTGATTTCTTTAATAATTACGAGAAGTACATTGGTTTCCTGGACATGATACAGGACCCGAAACAGTTTGCGCGTTGGAAAAGCCTGGTGGTTGATGTTCCGAACCACAACGAGAAAACCTGCGGAACCAATTCGGAAGAAGTGTTTGGAGCGATCGATGAAGCATTGATCAAAACGACATCCATTAATAAGGAAATGGCTTGATCCGTTGGCTCCGACATACCGGCTGTTTGATTTTTCTGCTGACTGTTTTGCCGTTGTCGTCGCAGGTGAACGGGGACGCCGATCAAATCCGGAAGAAACATATTAAAACTATTTTTCTCGGATCATCAGACAACACGCTTGCAGGGCTTACTCTTTTTTACACGCGTGAAGGCCGCTTGTATCTCGAACGGTACGTAACGCTGGACAACCCATACGAGCCAGGTGATATGAGCCTGATCTATTTTGACGTACGCGGAAGGGACTCATCTTACATGCACGTGTATTTACCTGACACCTCGCTGGCCAGAACTACCGGCCCGTTCAACTATGTGCTGGAACATCAAACCTATTCCTATCCTTCGGATTCCGTAACGATCGTGCACGATACGTTGTGGAACATCATGAGGCAACTCACTCTTATCCGGCACCGGCATATCACCGAACGTCATACAAAAACAATTGTCCCGCGGGGAAGACGGCCCGTTTGTCTTCCGGAAAATATCGTTACGTACCGCTACGAACGAACTTCATCAATGGCGTTCAGGTATGCGAATAAGTATTCTACAACACCTCTTGATACGGCAACGCACCTCGAGGTTATTGTTTTACAAACGCGCATGGCGAAAAACAAAATCGTAAGCAGCACCAGTGAACGCCGTTATTCTCCGGATCGTACGCAGGCCATTTCTACTGTGGAATCTTTCACGTTGAATAAACGTCTTGATACGATCAGGTATTCACGAACAGCAATTGACCTGGAGCCGTTTGACTCGATCACACCTGCGACCACACCACCGGATTTTTCGTATCCGTGTTACGCAGAAGATTGCTCGACGCTCGTGAAAATTATACGCACCCCGAAATTTTTGTGGTGGTATACTATTCGTTCTGCGTGGACTGAGAAAAGTCAAATTTACCACTGGCGTTTCGTAACGCGATACCCACAGGAACACCAGGCCTTCACTGCGGACCGTGTTTATCCCTGGTCTGAACGGGAGCGAAAAAGCTGGCGCACATTCCGGGAGTACGTAGAAATTTGCGACGCTACGCTGACGATCTACTCGTACTGGTGATTCCAATCACCGCTTTTGCCTACTTTTGAGTATGCGAATTCTCCTGTTTCTTCTACTCACATCCGTTCTGTTTCTCACATCCTGCGGCCACGATCCTGGCAAGTACCGCGCATGCGCCAAGCTGCACGATCAGTACGGTTACATTGATGAAACCGGAGATTTTGTCATTGATCCTGACTTCGATGTGGCGTGGTCGTTCATCCGCGGAACGGCGGTTGTGAAGAACGACGGCAAGTACGGATTGATTGACAAAATGGGTGACTGGGTGATTGAGCCCGTTTACGATTCCATGATTCCGTTCAGCGCAACCTGTTTCATTATCATGAAGGATTCTGCTTTCGGATTCGCCGCACACGGCACGGGAGAAATACTGATAGCACCGCAATACGAGCAGGTATATAAATATTACACCGACGATTTATGCGTGGTGCAGAAAGGACGTGCACTTGGTGTTGTCGATCCATACGGCAAACTCACCTGTCCGCCCGTGTTGCAGCATCTCGAGGAAAGATATGGTCCGCTTGCAACCGTTGTACAAAGCGACACAACGATTGACGAGATGGCTATGCTTATGCACCTGATTGATGAGAGTTCGGTGAAACTGGGATTGATGAACGAACGTGGTGAATATGTTACGCCGTGCAAGTACGATGAAATGTTTGATGATGCACAGCACGGCTACTACTACCCTTTTCTCCGTGCCGCAGAATACGTGAATGATTCTGTGATCGGTGGTGTACCCATTATGATTGGCACGTATGGCATCGTTGATACTTCGGGGAAAATTCTTGTAGAACCGGTGTTCAACGAAATGCCGGTGTATGGTGATGGAATGTTCCGTGTGCGTATCGGGGAAAAATACGGTTATGCGGATGCCAGTGGAAAAGTGGTGATCGAACCGCAATGGGAATTTGCAGTTGCATTCTCGGAAGGGAAAGCACTTGTTTCGGAGAAGAGCAATTCATCGATCATTGACAAAACAGGAAAAGTTCTCGCGTCGAATCTTGGTCCGGGAACAGGCATGTACCGCTTTATGAACAACCGCGCACGCTGCCGTTCGCTCGATGGGAAATACGGTTATATGGATCCAACCGGCAAACGCGTAATTCCACCAACGTATGAAGTGGCTGATGATTTTGTGAACGGTGTTGCGATCGTTGGCACCGAAAGTAAATACGGATTGATTGATACCACCGGAAAAATTCTTGTCGAGCCGAAGTACAGTTTGATTTTCAACCTGGGCGATGGATATTATGAAGTGAAAGACGAACAAGGCAAAGCAGGTGTGATTACTTCCGCCGGGGAAATGATCATCCAGATGCAGTACAGTGATATTTTTCACCTGCAGAAAAATTATTTCATGGTGGATGTTGATGGGTTGAACGGATGCTTCGATATTACCGGCAGACAGATCTTTCCTCCGTCGTCGATTGTGCAGTTGTTTTTTGTGGATGGAAAAAGTCTCGTGTCGAAAGACAACCGGTTCGGCATGATTGACTCGACCGGAAAATACGTTGTGCCGGCAGAGTACGACAGCATCGGATATTTTTTCAAAGGATACACGACGGTTGTGAAGAATGGAGTTTACGGTGCATTGGATTCAACCGGAAAAGTGATTGCACAACCGAAGTACACGGAACTGCGTCCATTTGTGAATGGGTTTGCGGTGTTTCGTGAGAAAAGTAAATACGGGTACATTAACCTGAAGGGGGAAGTGGTGATTGAGGCGAGGTTTGAGGATGCAGCGGTCTTGGTTGATCCTGATAGAAGAGAATTTGAATAAAAGTGTCGGGTTGGGGGTTAGTAGGTAGTTGTTGAGTAGGCAGTAGGCAAGTAAATGTATCGGAGAATACATCTTTTAAAGACGAAGGCATGCAGTACAAACTTTCAGAAGCAGTTGAGATTCTCGGGAGAACTCCTGCGGTTATCGATGCGCTGGTGAGAAATTTGCCGGCGGTTTGGTCGGAGAAGAATGAAGGTGGTGATACGTGGTCGGTATATGATGTTGTGGGGCATCTCATTCATGGAGAAACAACCGATTGGGTGAACAGGATGGAAATTATTCTTGCGCAGGGCGAGGACCGGAAGTTTCCAACGTTTGAACGATTCGCGATGTTCGAGGAGAGCAAAGGAAAAACATTGAATCAGCTTGTAGATGAATTTGCGGCGGTACGAAAGAAAAATATCGAAATTCTATTGGCGAAAAATCTGACCGAAACGCAACTCGACCTGAAAGGAATTCACCCGAAGTTTGGAGAAGTTACTTTGCGGCAATTGCTTTCTACGTGGGTTGCACACGATATGGGACATCTTGCGCAAATGGCGAGAGTGATTGCGAAGCAGTATAAAGAAGAAGTGGGTCCGTGGGTAGAGTATTTACGGATACTGCAATCGTGAAAGCTCTTTTTTCAATCAGTGTTTCACAAAAGGTCTGACTGAGAATTCTCCGTGCTCATCAGTAACATGCAGGAAGTACGTGCCACGCGGCAGGTCGGCGATACTGATCTCGGCTGAGGAAACGGCCGGAAATGATTCACTGCGGACGCACTCTCCGAGAATGGAATAAATCATCACCGTTGAAATCTGATTGCCCGTTGCAGACTCCAGGCGAATCACATCCTGTGCAGGATTCGGATATACGCGAACACCGTAAGGTGCTTTATCCTCATCGTGACCTAACATAATATCGGGGGAAATCCTGGCCACGTATAAATCCATGTAAGCCGGCGAAATGGAATACGCATCGAAGAACAGTGTGGTACCCGATCCTGAGCCTGCAATGTAAATGTTCCCTGCATTGTCAGCCGCAATGTTGTTTGTAGTGGTTCCTGTAGGACCGGTTCCCGGGATACTTTTGCCCCAGCTCCAGTTGCTGCCGGATGTATCGAGACTTGCGATAAACCCATCAAAAGTTCCGGACGGACTTCGCATTAATGTATCATTTCCGAAAATCACATTCTGATGAAATGATCCGGACACAAGCACATCTCCGTTAAGGCAATAAATGTCGCGAGATGAAACCTGGACCAGGGAAGTACCCACAGCAGACGGGGATTTAAGCCACAGACAATTTCCATTGGGATCGTACTTCGCAACGTATTGCCAGACACCTCCACTCGGCGCAACGACGTACTGTGAACCGAAAAACGCTGTATCGCCGAAATGACCCACGGTATAAATATTTCCGGCCACGTCTATGGATACGGACAAGGATTCATCTCCCCAACCAAACGCGGAATTCCAATCACCTCCACCTGTTCGCACCCATTGAAAATTTCCGGCAGCGTCGTACTTCACCAGGAAAGCGTCAAGACCAGAAACAGGCATGAGTGTATCGGGGCCGAAATAAGCCTCGTGTGTGAAACTGCCATAACTTCCGCACACGTAGAAATTCCCCTGGTTGTCGATTTCAATTCCGTAAGCGTAATCAGCATAAGCGCCACCATCATTTTCGAGCCACACCAGGTTTCCCGAAGTATCCAGGGAAAGGATCAGCGCGTCGTACTGCCCGTACACCGCCTGCGAAGTTGAATCAATTGTTATTGTGCCTGCAAACACGCCAACTATTCCTATGACGTTGGAGGAAAGGTCCATATTGTAGAATTCCACCTTGCCGCTGCCAGCGTATTTTTTTATCCAAAGAATATTTCCATTGGAGCCTATTTTCGCGATGTATGAACTCAGGTAGTTGGATGGCCCGGTGATTGAATGTGGCCCTGCGGTTACTGTTCCGCTAAAAGAACCCATCACAAACAGGTTTCCGTAACTGTCTGTTTGGATATCGCGGACGTAGCACGCGCCACTACCGTACATGGCCTGAACCCAGATAAAATTACCCAGTGTATCCAGCTTGACGATGTACGTGCAGGCAGATGCCAAGGGCGATGGATACAAAACTGTACTTCCAATGAAGAGTGAGTCGTAAAAATTTCCTGCAGCATACACATGCCCGAGATGATCGGTAGCAACTGCCTCTGCGTCGCAATGACCCGGATTGGTTGCAGTATATACCCAATCGAACTGTGGAGTTTGGGCATTCAAGATGCAGGAACAGGTAATGATCAAAAACAGGATAGGCAATCGCGTCATGGTGCGGAAAGTTGAATAACCAAAGTACTGTTTTGCCGGTTCGTTTCCAATACCTGTGCAGACGATATTCGCAGACTTAATGCTGCGATAAATAAGTCCTCACACGCAACTCTGCATTTTCGCGAATGTTCATGTAAAACAGATTCACATCGCTCACGTGGTAGTTTGTGCCGAAGTGAAAGAACCCGGAATTACCTACGGCGGGATTGAACTTCACCCACAACAAAGCACCGTGCACTTTCACTTCTGAAATATTGTACTGCACCGATTTGAAATCGAACGGCACAGCGCCGGAATGTAACTTGCCCGGTGCCGCTGTTGCATCCTGTTTCCATGTGAATGGATTTACGCAAGCAGATCCGCGGTAGCGCGTGTAAGCGCCGGTGGTGTCTTGTCCCCAGGCAACGGTATTCCACGTCATGAAGCAGCCGGTTTGTGTTGCGCTGTCACCAACTGGAATCTGTTTGTACGTGCTGGCTTTGACGTCGAACCCAATGGGATACGCCGCGACGAGTTGTTTGAGCAACGGTTTTCCATCGAAGAAATCGGTCATGAGTCGACCCACGTGATACGCGCCCTGGCTGTGGCCTGCGAGAATGATTGGCCGGCCGTTGTTCCAGTTGGCGAGATAATATTCAAACGCTTTTTTCACATCGGCGTAAGCGGTGTCGAGTGCATCTTGTCCTTTTTTGCCGCCGCGTGTAAAACATTTGATGTGTCCCTGCCGGTATCGCGGTGCAAAAACGCGTGCGCATGAATTGAACGGCGTGGCCTGGTTCATGACGCATGCGTCGCAGTTCTTGTTTACGTTTTTATCATCGAGATCGGCGTTCCATGGAATGCCCGCGAGATAAACGGTTGGATGCACGTAGAAGACGTCGACTTTTGCACTGTCCTGCGCGTCCTTGGAGTAGCAGCCGGGAGGAATTGTATCGGCGATATCGTGGCGCCACGGGAGAGCGATCCAGAATTTTTCGGAGGAATATGCCGGGAGTGTTTTCGGCTTGGTTTTCTTTTCGAGCGATGAAAAATCGAAAGCCTGAACCAGTGGCGCAATCAGCAAAATTAAAACAATGCAAAACCGGGATTTCATGGTATAAATGTACACTCCTAAGACGTTCCGTCGCCGAAGTAGTTACATTCCAACCATTTCACAATTTCGCCCAGTTTTCCACAGGTGTAAAAATCGCCCTCCAAACCCTTAAATTTGCTCTCCGTTTATTATTGATCCGAATCCGTTTATCCTTAGAATTTCCACAGTACCGTGAACGACAATTATCTCAATGAACTTAATGAAGCACAGCGTGCAGCCGTAGAAGCTACGGAAGGCCCGGTGATGATTGTGGCCGGTGCAGGCTCCGGAAAAACGCGCGTGCTTACATATCGTATCGCGCACTTGATCCACAAAGGAGTTGATCCGTTTAATATTTTGTCGCTGACGTTTACGAACAAGGCGGCGCGTGAAATGAAAGACCGGATCGGGAAGATTGTTTCGAAAAGCGAAGCGCGGAATCTCTGGATGGGTACGTTTCACTCGGTGTTTGCGCGCATTCTCCGGAATGAAGCAGTACGCCTGGGATACCCGACCAACTTTACGATTTACGATACGGATGATTCCAAAAGTCTGATCCGGACCATTCTCAAGGAGCAGGGTCTTGATGAGAAAATATACAAGACGAATATGGTGCTGAACCGGATTTCAGCAGCGAAAAATAATTTGCTTGGTGCACAGGCGTATTTGCAGAATGCCACCGCCCAGGAAGAAGACCGGATGAGCGGGAAACCGAAAATCGGAGTGGTGTACGATCAATACCAGAAGCGTTGTTTCAAATCGGGCGCAATGGATTTTGATGACCTGCTTTTCAACACCAATATTCTGCTGCGCGATTACCCGGACATCCTGAACAAGTACCAGGATAAGTTTCGTTACATCATGGTGGATGAGTACCAGGATACGAACTTTTCGCAGTACGTAATTGTGAAACAGCTTGCAGCGAAGTTTCAGAATATCTGCGTGGTAGGTGACGATGCGCAATCGATCTATGGATTCCGTGGCGCGAATATTCAGAACATTTTGAGTTTTGAACGCGATTACCCGGACCTGCAAACGTACAAGCTTGAGCAGAATTACCGGAGCACACAGAATATTGTGAATGCTGCGAATGCGATCATTGGTCACAACCGCGATCAGTTGCAGAAAAACGTCTGGACTGCGAATGTGGAAGGCGATCTTCTTCAGTTGATGAAGGCGAATACGGACAACGAAGAAGGACAGATTGTATCGCGGAGTATTTTTGATACGAAGATGAATTTCCAGGCGCGGAACAGGGATTTCGCGATCCTGTACCGCACCAATGCACAGAGTCGTGCGATGGAAGAAGCTTTGCGGAAAATGAATATTCCGTATCGCATCTACGGCGGACTTTCGTTTTACCAGCGGAAAGAAGTGAAGGATCTGCTCGCGTATTATCGCCTGGCGATTAATCCGCACGATGAGGAAGCGTTCAAGCGCGTGATCAATTATCCTGCGCGCGGAATTGGTGACACCACTATTGATAAAATACTTATTGCAGCGCGCGACAACGACGTAAGCCTGTGGACGGTTTGCGAGAATATTGTTCCGTTCGGGTTATCCGTGAACGCGGGAACCATTGGCAAGATCAATGAGTTTGTGGTGATGATCCAAAGTTTCAATTCGGTTCTTCCTGTGCAAAATGCATACGACCTGGGCAATCACATTGCGAGTCATTCGGGTTTGCTTCGCGAATTGTATTCCGACAAAACACCTGAAGGTGTAAGCCGGTACGAAAACGTGCAGGAATTATTGAACGGTCTGAAAGAATTTTCTGACGGAGATAGTACACCACCGATTGATCTCGTGGAGAATGATCCGGAACTGCAGCGCATTGAAGTAGAAAATAAGGCGGAGTTGATTGAAGGAGTTATCGAAGGTCCGCTGCGTACACTTGACCAGTTCATGCAAGACATTGCATTGCTTACCGACGCGGATACGAAAGAAACCGAAGAAGACCTGAATAAAGTTTCGCTGATGACGATTCACGCTGCGAAGGGACTGGAGTTTCCGTACGTGTTTGTTGTGGGGCTCGAAGAAAATCTTTTTCCGTCGGCGTTATCGTTGAATTCGCGTACCGATCTTGAAGAGGAGCGGCGTTTGTTTTACGTGGCTGTCACGCGCGCTGAAAAACGTTGTACACTGACGTATGCATCCACGCGTTACCGTTGGGGAAACCTGACCAGTTGCGAAGCAAGCCGGTTTATCGAGGAGCTTGATCCGAAATTTATTGACTATGCCAACGTGCAGGCGAAGAAACAATATGACCGTTTCAGCGAGGCCGGGTTTGATATCCGCAAAAACAAGGACGATGATTCGGGAGGTTCTGTTTCACCGAAAAAGAAAAACCTCGTGCGTGCCTCGACGATCAACTCTGCTCCTGCGCTGATCGACAATTCGCATTTGAAAAGTCTGCAGGTGGGTCAGCGTGTGCGTCACGAGCGTTTCGGCGACGGCCAGGTGACTCAGCTCGAAGGAAATTTTCCGAATACGAAAGCTACGGTTGTGTTTGATGTTGCGGGACAGAAGCAGTTGTTGCTGAAGTTTGCGAAGCTGGAATTGATTTAGATAAATATTCTTCAAATTTAAATAACCACGGCGACACGGAGTAGTACTGAACTGTTTCTCACGTCGGCACGGCGAAAGGAACAAATCACTTCGCGATTTAAAGTGTATCCAGAACCACGAAGTGATATTTGATTTAATTCCTGTTTTACGTGTAAACACTCTTCGCTTGCGGCCTTGATAAATTTGATAATGCAAGAAGTCCGCCTACAGCTAAAATTGCACCTCCGATAAACGGAAAACCGGCTCCGACCAGGTCAGGAAGTGAAGAAGAAAATAAAAACGGCAGGCAAAAAATCATTCCTGCAATTCCCGCGAAGATTGAAGTGAACGCTCCGAATTTTGTTGCTTTTTTCATGGTGAAGATTGTTTGCTTGTATTCCGTTTTTTCACGGATCATTTCCCGCAATTGCGTGGTTTCCATTTCTGCATACTGATCGATTGTCCACGCTGAAACCGGTTTTGTATTTCTTCCTCGCAGAAAGTCTTTGCAAAGTGTCGACCATTGATCTGGCAAAAGAACAGCGCCGAAAGTGAGAATTGCAAAACACGGAAGGGTATAATTTCCATTTCCCAACATAAACGCCTGCATCCTGATCTCATCAACAGGTGTCATTTTGAAATCGAGAAGCACGTGTTTTAAGTCGTGACTTTCATACCCCGGCACGAGGCGAAGTTTGTGGTCGTTGAGACATTTAGCAATGTCATTGCCCAAAGTTCCTTCTGAAAGTTTTCGGAGTTCGTCCACTTTCTGTTCACAAAGTTTCATGTCGTTAAACTGTTCGATTGTACGGACAGATAAATTGAACAACTTTTTAATGATTGTCCGGGCGGCAACTTTTAATATCCTCATGGCGGATGTTATTCGTGAACTCCCATGCAATAAAAGCAAAAAGCCGTCTCGTCAACTGGCTGACGAGACGGCTTTCTCTATTTTTAACTTTTGGAGAATTTACATCGCCGCCAGTTTCTTGAGGTCGATCATCTTCGCAATGTTTTTTGCGTTCTCAGTATCCTTCTGTGCATCGGCTTCAACCTGCACCCAGAAACGATAGCCAACACCGAGTGTTACAACTGTGTTCCCTGATTTTTTCTGAAACTGCTCCCAGCCGCCAATGCCATCGTCGAATTTCAGTCCTTGTGATTTTTCTTCAGGCGTGTCCACCGTAATTCCCATGGCCCACATGGCTGTCGCGGCGGTATAAATTCCATACGCCTGGTTGTAGTCGATGATGGTCACGCGGATATCTTCATTTTTATCGTTTGTGTAGGTCACGTTGGCCGAAGAAAAACTGGAACCGGGTTGGTTCATGGAAGCACCATCGGGTTCACCGCGCTTGTATCCGTCGATATCACCGGGAAGGAATTTCATCAGTTCTTCGTAATGTAAAGCGAGCGTATCTCCTTTAGCGCGACGGGCGGCAATTTTTTTATCGGCTTCCTTTTGTGCGTTGTTTGTTTCGTCGGCCATATTTTGCAGGGCCTCGAGGGGATTGTCGGCTTTCTCAACTTCGTCTTCTTTGAGATCTTCAGATTTTCCACCGCAGGCTACGAGTGAGCAGGCGAGAAGGGTGGAAAGGGTGATGTGGATGATTTTTTTCATGGGCGCGAGTTTGTGAAACGCTAAACTAGGAGATAATTTTTGACGGTGCAACGGACGAGGTTCTGCTTTTGCCCCCCAAAGGGTGTCATGATGGCGGACAAAAACCCTAAATAACCAAGTTTAAACGCTTACAAACGACTACAAACGTTTACATCCGACTACAAGTACTTAATATACGACTACGCTCAGAAGTCCGGCTCATTTTTGCCCCATGGAAATCCGCGAAAAGATAAAATCCGGTCGCTTCTACCACATTTGCACCCGGTCAAACGGCACTGACCTGCTGTTTCGTGCTACACATGACTACAACTACTTCATGGACAAGTGCCGGAAGAAACTTTCCGACGCATGGGAATTGATTGCCTGGGTGATGATTCCCAATGAAGTCCATTTGGTAATCCGCATCAAAGATGACCCGGAAACAAACCCGGATCTGGATCATGCCAATTTATTTGGCCATGTTCTCAATGGGTATGTGCAACATTATAATCGGCGCTACATCCGCAACGGCAGTCTGCTCAATCGCAGTTTTCGCCGCGAGTCGATCAAATCCGACAAAGACCTCAAAAAGTTGATATGCCAGCTAGACAATCTGCCTGCGGCCCGTGGATTAGTTTCGGACGCTGCTGAATGGCGACATGGTTCGTTTTATGAATTTCATAAAACCGGCTTTAAACAGGTCAGCAAAAGAATTGTTCAACTATTTGGTGAGGTAATTTCATACATCACAGACCATTTTCTTGAGGGCATGATGAAAGTGAATATGCTACCGAGGAGAATGTGGTCTCGCCGCTCGTCTTCTTCGGGCGGAGACCCTTTGGGGGGCAATCACTCTCCACCATAAAAAAGCCCCGTCATTTCAACTGACGGGGCGGATTCTATCTCATCACGGATCAATGCGCTCTCTTTTCCGGAAGCGAATACACCCGTCCTTCATTTACTTTTTTCAGGTATGTCATCAACGGCGCAAAATAATCCAGCATCGGTTTTGCGGTCATGTCCTGACCAGTCTTTTCCTTCAGCAACGCTCTCCAGTCACCTACTCCACCTACCGACATCATTCCGCCGATAAACTTTCCGATCTCCGCATTACCATAGTAGTTCGTGAAACGCGGGTCCTGGTGGAGAATGTTTGTTGCAATGTGATGGTGAAACTGGAACATCAGGACCGACGATAACGCGTAGTCATAATACTGTGCCGGATCATCAATGATGTGTGTCTTCGTTGCTGCATCGCAATATTCTTCGCCGCGCTCCATGGGGGGAACAATTCCCTGTTCGCGCTTCACAATCTCCCACCAACGCTTGTTGAATTGGTCAGCCGGAAGATCTTTCGTGTAGAGTTCGTATTCGAATTCACTCATCGTTCCCGCCTGCCAGTTCAATGCAACGATGTACCGCAACGCTTCTTTCAGCAATTGCTGCGTGGTATCAATTTTTGTTGCCGGGTCAACCAGGCCAAGTCCTTCCAGAAAAGGTTTCTGCATCGCAGCCATACCAAACATCGTTCCCAACGCTTCGTGATAAGCACGGTTTGCTCCTTCGCGGAGGATGTACGGAATACTATCCTGGCTATACTGCATGTAATAATAAATGTGACCAAGCTCGTGGTGCGTTGTTTCGTACCAGCGCGCATTCGGTTGTACACTCATCAGTGAACGCACATCCTTATCCATGTCCATGTGCCAGGCAGAAGCGTGATTGTTTTTCTTGTACTGCGCCGTCACCGGAAGCGGGAACAAATCGGACTTGTCGTAAAATGTTTTTGGGAGCGGAGCAAAGCCCATGCTTACATAGTAACGTTCGGCCTGCTGAACAACCCACATGCTGTCGTATTTCTTCTCGGCAATGATCTTATCGAGATCAAATCCTTCAACGCTTACGATATCGCTCCAGTCCTGTCCCCACTGGTTTGGCAACCAATGTGCAGGCAGATATTCAGGAACTTCAGCTACGTTGTATTTCTTGGCAAGCTCATAACGGGCCCAGGTGTGCAACTCACGGTAGAGCGGATAAATTTCATCGTTGATCTGGCGAAGCAGGTTCATCATTTCATCTGAACTCATTCCGTAATCAGCAACCTGGTAACTGAAATAGTCCGGATAATCCAATCCTTGCACCGTACGGTTCCGCAGCATACGCAGATTTTCAAGTGGTGCGTGCAATTGCTGACCAACACTCTTTGCGCAAACCCAGGCGTCGAGACGCTTGCTCACGTTTTCTTCATCACGCAAAACTTTGTCAATGTCGTTCTTGCTCACTTCTTTACCAGCGAGCATGTATTTAAATTCATACAGCTTCTTCGTCGCATCCGTTTCTGCTTTGATCTTGTCTTTAACAGCAGCTTCTTCGGTCATCGGATTGGCTCCTGCGAAATACATGATGTGCTCCAACTGCTCTACCTGCAAAGGCGTAAGCTCATCTTTCTTCGCCAGGAAGGCGCGCGTTGTTTCAATATTCTCTTTGCTGCCTGTGAAATCGGCGAACATTTTCTGCGCACGCTCAGCATTATTGGAAATACTGGTATCGCCTTCCACCATGTGTGTAAGCAATTGCCATTGCGCATCGTTGGTGCGGATCGTCAGTTCCTTCCACGTGTTGTTGTAGCTGACCAGGAACGAATCCACCTTTGCGGAAAGACTGGTGCCGTTACCTGTGGTCTCGGTCGGACCGCAATTGAAAAGGAAAAATGCCGTACCCACAGTGAGGCCAGCAAGAAGAAGTGATTTTGTTTTCATAGCTCGAAAATGAAGCCCAAATGTATCGAAGAATTCCGTTGGATAGTCACCGCATCACAGGAAGTTTGATGAATACAGACCACGCAGTGATATGCGGTAAAATGGCCGTTTCGCTACTTACCGCCGCGCTTGTAGTACTCCTGGGCGCTGTTTTTCATGCTTACCGAATCGCCCATGAGGCTGTAGTTGGTATACATCATTTTCCACGGAGCAGGATCTGCCGGATTCTTCGCCGCGAGTTTGGCAAATGCTTCGTTGGATCGCGTGTAATCTCCATACATGCCACAAACATTGCCCAGTTTGTTCAACGCTTCCACGGAAGAGGTGTCGAGTACCGTTGCCTCCTGGTAATATTTGATGGCCATCGCCGTGTCCTTGCTGCCGAAACTTACGTTGCCCATCTTGATCATCACCGTTGCATTTTTCCCGGTGGCGTCCATCGATTTCTGGTAGTATGAAGCTGCGCTGTCGTATTGCTCCTGTATCACGTATGCGTCGGCGAGGTTGACATACACATCAGAATATCCGGGCAGAATATCCATCACGCGACGCGACCATTTCACCGACTCGGCATAATTTTTTCTGCGGTATTCAACAACACCCAGGTTGAAGCACGACTGAATATCCAGCGAATCAATTCCGTAAGCGGTGGTGAATTCTGTATGTGCCTCGGTCAGCAATTGATTTCTCTTCGCCTCATCGGGTTCGCTTTGCGCATTGCCCATAAGCAGCACGCCGTAGTTATAATGCACCCGTGCACTTCCCGGAGCGTGCTCAACATCGGCCGTAAACAATGTCGACTCGTAAGCCCATGCCTTGCTTCGCGTAAAAGTCAATACGGTCCAAAGCAGGCAGATTACGATTCCTGCAGTCAGCGCCGATTGATGAAATCCCTGCACACTCATTCCTTTCGTGAGTTTCAGGATTCCCCACGAAACAAGGATGGCAAAACCAACAGACGGCACAAATGCCAAACGGTCGCCCATGGTTTCACCGATGAGATAAAAAATATTGCCCGTCAATGCGAACGCAACCAGGTAAAATAAAATACCGAATGCGGGAATCGGATTTTTTTTCAGGTTCATCAACGACCACGCCAATCCGCCGGCAATACCAATGAGCGAAACAATGGCCCAGGCATCTGCGAAACCGTTCACCGGAATTTCATTGAACGAATAATTGTAACTCAGCGGGTAGCCCACAATCATCTTCATCCAATAATGTCCCTGTATGGCGATGGCCGTTCCCAATTGATCAATCCGGCTGTTGCTCGACAACAACGCGTTGTTGTGATAATCATACGTGATCATTTCCGCCGGAGCATTACTGATCACCCAGGTGTGCCAGGCAAACCAGACAAGGCTCACCGCAAAAAGAAAAATGCCGGGACGGATGAGCTGTTGCAACGTTGCACCGCGAAACATAAAAAGCATGAGCAACCCAATCGGGAGCATCAACGCTGCTCCTTCTTTCGAAAGCAATGCCAGGAAAAAATATCCGCAGGAAAACAAAAGTGTTTTCATTTGCTGACTGTCTTTCCATTTCAGCAGTTGCCGGAAAGCAAGCAATGAAAACAACAGCGATAAAATTTCATCCGCACTTTTCAGGTTCGCCGCCACTTCGGTATGAATGGGCATCACGATCCAGATCAGGGTTGCGAGAAAGGCCAGCGTTACGCTACTGTCTTTGAACAATGTTCGCAGGAAAAAGAACAACTGCATCGAAACCAATGCGTAAAGTACAGTATGGACAAAGTGAAACGCTCCAGGATTATCTCCGAAGATCTGCCATTCGGTTGCAAAGAGTAAGAGCGATACCGGGCGAAACAATCCGGCGTTGGATTCCCAGTAACCAGCCCAGTAGAATGTCGACAGGATTTTCCCGAAACCGCCAAAACCGTCTTTCACGAAGTCATTGTCGAACAGTACTGCTCGATCGTCCAGCGCGTAATTAAATCCTACCGATTGGATGTACAGCAAAAAAGCAATGGCTCCGAGCACATAACCAACTTTTTTGTCATCGGACAAGGAACGTTTCTTGACTGGTGGAGCAATTCTTTCCGGTTTGACTTTCGCCATAGGGTGAAACTACAAAAAATCCATTGATGGAAATCGGCAATGATTATCTTGGTCCTTCATAATTCCCCTTGCATGAAAAAACACAGACTATATATTCTGGCAATAATCATTCTGATCCTACCGGTCCGCGGCTTCGCTCAATTTGAAACAGAAATTGTTGACAAGGGATTTGGAATCCTGGCGATCGGAAAGAAAATGAGCGAGCTCAAGACTTACCTCGTCGCTGCCGACAGTTCGAAGCTTCGTGACACTTCATCGGCTGCCGGAATTGGCGACGAATATGTGTCGGCCTGGACTGTTGATCTGAAAAAAGCCAAAATGGAATTTTATTTCAGGCAGAAGATCACCAGCATCGAAGTATATTTTGCGGATGAATATGATATGGAAACCGGGGAGCCCACAGGCAAGCAGGTAGTGAAGCGCTTCAACATTTACATAGAAACCCCACCCACCCGTGATGCCGAAATTGATTTCCAGGTGCAACTGACCAAATATTACGGGGCAGCCATTGAAGCCAAAAGCGGCAATGGTGAGATCATGAATTGGCTATGGTTCACCGACAGCACCATGCTCCAGGTGATATTCGGATACGGATATCTTGAAAAAAACGGAGTCTGGGTAGCCGAATACTATAACCCCAAAGGCTAAATACTCGCGGGTTGAATCTCTTTGGTAAAAATAAGTATCCCCAACCTTCGGAGCGAAGAGATTCGCCGCGCAGGAAGCAGATTTCAAAAACCAATAAACTCCGTGTCGCCGCGCCGCCGTGGTAAAAAATGGACACCGCTGTAACTGAAATCCGCAAATGCCCCCGGTCAACTGGGATTATCTCCCAATAATACCTGCCGCATTAAGAATTTTTACAAGATTTTGGAGTGCTGTTTTTCACCGTTGTATTGCATGAGTTCTATCTTTGAACCGATGAAAAACAGCAGCGCCCCTCTTCCACCGTCCCTGGTGCTTTGTCATTGTATCCGCAATACCATATTCTGCATTACCACTTTTCCTCCCCGGGGTTGATTTTCCCCGATTGAAGCCCTCCGCTTCAGTCACATTCCTTTTTCTTTCCCAATCCTAAACTGATCATCACCCATCCATCCGGGGTTCAGCGTGCCGTTTCGTATATTTACTAAAGGCAACGTTCGGTTCTTCGGATCATTTAAAAAATTCCGTTATGCTTAACACGATCGTTTTAGTTATCCCGGTATTGCTTCTTATTGTTTTTGCCGAATGGTACATCGGTTATAAAAACAACCGCGGGACATACACCACGGGCAACTTCGTAATGAACCTTGCTATCGGCGCCATGGACCAGGTTTGCTCACTCATTTATTTCGCGGCCCTCTATGTTGCACTGGAATTCGTTTATTCACACTTCCGGTTATTCACCCTCCATGATCATTGGTACCACTGGATCACGGCATATGTTGTTGTCGATTTTCTTTCCTACTGGTATCATCGTTTTTCGCACCGCATCAATATTCTCTGGGCCGGACATGTTACGCATCACTCTTCCGAACATTTCAACCTGTCAAACGGATTCCGCACTTCTTTTTTCCAGGGCATTAACCGGATCATCTTCTGGAGTTGCCTGCCGCTCTTCGGGTTTTCGCCGCTCATGCTGGTCATCATCCTGAAAGTTTCCGGACTCTACGATTTTCTCTTGCATACGCAGTACATTCCGAAACTGGGATTCCTGGAAAAAATTCTCATCACCCCTTCACAGCATCGTGTGCATCATGGACGCAACGATATCTACATCGACAAAAACTACGGTTCTACGTTCGTGATCTGGGACAAACTATTCGGTACGTACCAGGAAGAAACCGAAACGGTGGAATACGGTATCAAAGGACCGTACGTGGATAACAATCCGTTCATGGCCGTTGGTTATTACTACCGGTACCTCTGGCACGCGATGAAAATGCAAAAAGGGTTGCGTGGAAAAATAAACCTCTTGTTTCTTCCTCCCGACCGCACACCGAATCCCTACCGGGAAACACAGTATACCGTTCGTGAACATATTCACCACGCGCCATCGCAACTCCGTCAATATGCCTGGTTCCAGATCGGGTGTGCAATTCCGGGAATGATCCTCATGCTGTTGTTTAAAGAATATTTATCCGCTTGGGAAATCGTAATCTGCTCAGCAGTAGGCATCAGTTCCGTGGCTGGCGGGGCAAGAATCCTCAACGGAAATATCCGCGAACAGTTTTCGGTATTTGAATCTGTACGACTCGCCCTTGCCCTATTCGTCTTCGTGAGCATACTCGTGATACAATTGAAAATGTACACGATTCCTGTTGCAATGTTCCTGGTATTCTCGCTGATGTTCCTGGCAATCTTGCAGGAAAGAAAAAGCACGGATGTCAGCCGGCAAAAACGCTGGCGCTGATCGTAGTAATTGAATCGAAGCGGCAATCGTGCAGGTTTAAACATCATTTGAACTTCCGGTTTTCACCTGCAATTTGATGAATTCATGTGTCGGTCTCTCTCTACATTTATTCCGGCAAATAAATCTTCTTAATCTCTGACACATGAAAAAAATCTATGCGATTCTTGCAATTGCATGCGCACCATTTTGGGCAACCGCACAATGTTCCTTGCAGGTTACCACGGTTAATGTTTCCTGCTACGGCGCCTGCGATGGACAGGCTACCGCACAAATGACCGGTACTCCGCCTTTCACGTACATGTGGATGCCGCTCTTCGTAAACGGCCCCACGGTCACCAACCTGTGCGAAGGAATGTACCAGGTGGATGGCACTGATGCAGCCGGATGCACAGCGACAATGATGATCAGCATTACTCAACCGCCTACGCTCAACCACGTGTTTATGAGTTATGCTGCTACCTGTCCAACCTGCTGCGACGGAGTAATCCAGCTTACGATTGTTGGAGGAACACCACCGTATTCTTACAACTGGTCACCAACAGGCGGGCCCGGACCGACTTCAACGGGCTTGTGTGCCGGAACGTATTCGTGCTGCGTTACTGATGCGAACGGATGCACATCCTGCAATACCTATCCTGTAACTTTCATGACCGGGATCAATGATGTTTCTGCCAATGAAATTTTGACGGTTTTTCCTTCCGTTGCATCTGATTTTATCCGCGTAAAAGAAACATTTACGAATGCAGGCGATGTGCAGCTTACCGTGCATAATATATTGGGTGAAATCGTTTACACCAAAACCATGAATTCGGTGACGGAGCTGGACGAATCCATCGACATCGCGGAATATGAAGCTGGTCTATATGTGGTTTCCGTAACCACAGCATCGGGAGTCGCTGTGGGACGTTTTGTTAAAGAATAGATCAGCGGAAATAATTTCGCGAATGGTAGCCGGACTAAGTTTCGGCTATCTTTTTTTGTTGCTGTTCCACTCAAAATCAGAGGTGAAGTATTCGCCTGTGCGAAATTTGTCCGGCGGTTTCAATTTCAATAATGTAAACCGCAGGTGGTAAATTACGAACGTCTATTTCGAAAACATGTCCGGAGTGATTTCGTGATTCGCTCAGCACTTGTCCCTGCGTGGTGATGATGCGCACGGTTGCATTGGCCGTGTATGTTTTTGTGCTGATGTAACAAACATCATTGGCAGGATTCGGAAATACAGTGAAGTCACCTGAACGTTCGTCTTCTGCGACACGATTCATAATATCATAACGGAGTTTGCAGACGAAAGACTCAGCTGGTCCGTTCGAAGGAAGGTTCGTATTTCCAACGCCCGGATCAAAGTCAATGTTGCCTTCAAAAATTCCGGTGACGTAGAGATAGCCGCTGTTTTTATCTACCACCATACCCATGATCGACGCACCATCGGTAGGTTGGCCAGCCATTTTACCTGCGTACAGGAAGTCGCCGGCCGGATCGAGCGCGAGGAGAAATGCTGCATCGCCCCACGTGGTCAGGATAAATGTTCCCGGACCCGGATCGAAATCAAATGATCCTGAATTAACATAATTGAAGTGGCCGGCCGAATAAATGTTCCCCAGTGTATCAACAGCAATTGCCAGCGAAGTGATCTCGCATGCTGTGGTTCCACCAATTTCTTTTGCCCAGATAAAATTACCGTTTGGATCAAGCTTCGAAATGAAAATATCGTACGAACCGGAAGCCGTGTAGTTGAATACACCAGCGCCGGGATCAAAATCAGCCGTCGACATGTAAACGCCCGTTGTGATCACATTTCCATTGTGATCGGCTACTACAGCGGATCCGTAATCCGGTGCAAAACCACCCATGCCGCGGGCCCAGATAAAATTACCCATTGAATCAAGTTTGCAGACGAAAATATCTGTTTGCATCCCCACACTGGTCAGCGTAGATACTCCGGCTGAAGGATCGAAATCAACGCTTCCGCTGAATTTTCCGGTGATCAGCACATTCAGGTCGTTGTCCAATGAAATACCATAAAGCATGGACTCCGTACCAGTGAATTTTTTCACCCACATAATTGTACCACTGGTATCGAGTTTCATCACCACTCCACTGTACGCGGAATTGGATACCAGTGTGTCATTGAATTGCATGGGATCAACAATGACCGTATCCATAACACTCATTCCCAGGAAAACATGTCCGACGCCATCCGTCACTACAGAAGCAGTATAAGCGGCTCCGCTGATAGACAACGGAACAAATTCCTTCGCCCACCTGAAATTTCCGGATGAATCGAACGAGCAGATAAAACCCTGGTTTGATCTTCCGTTGGTACCGAGCATATAACTCCCCGGACCCGGATCGAAATCCATCTGTTCATCAAAAGTTCCGGAAATAATAATGTTGTTTCCTTCATCCATAGTAATGGCCTGCCCTCTTGCATTGTATCCATCGCTAAAGGATTTGGCCCACCTGAAATTTCCCGACGAATCAAGACTGGCCACGTAAAAATCGGAGTTAAGGGTGGACGTCATGTAATACGTGCCTGGACCCGGATCGAAATCGACCATGTTGTTGAAATCTCCGGTGTAATAAACGTTGCCGCTTGCATCATTGGTCACAGCAAATCCCATACAGGAAGTATACCCTAAGGTTCCTGCCGCCCAGTCGAGATTGATGAATTGCGCCGAAGCAATCCGGAGAATGAAAACAGAAGCCAGGAGGAGTAAATGTTTTTTCATGAGCAGAGGAAACAGTGATTGTTGCTCGTGTAATTTACAGATTAACCGGCGCAAATAAAAAAGCCGGGGCCATCACCCGGCATTTTATTCACACGTATACAAATTGATTTTACCAGCCGAGTATCCACGCAAAGATCAGCGGGGCAACAATGGTCGCATCGGATTCCACGATGAATTTCGGTGTATGAATATCGAGCTTGCCCCAGGTAATTTTCTCATTCGGCACAGCGCCGGAATACGAACCGTACGATGTAGTGGAATCTGAAATCTGGCAGAAGTACGACCAGAACGGAACATCATGCCACTCGAGATCCTGGTACATCATCGGGACTACGCAGATCGGAAAATCTCCTGCGATACCACCACCGATCTGGAAAAATCCAACTCCTTTTCCGGATGAATTTTTACGGTACCAGTCGCTGAGCCACACCATGTAATCAATACCACTTTTCATGGTGGTCGATTTCAATTCATTCTTGATCACGTACGACGCGAAAATATTTCCCATCGTGGAATCTTCCCATCCCGGAACAATGATTGGCAGATTTTTTTCTGCTGCTGCAATCATCCACGAATTTTTCGGATCAATTTCGTAATACTGTTTCAGCACACCGCTGTTGATCATTTTGTACATGAACTCATGCGGGAAATAACGTTCGCCTTTCGTATCCGCGTCCTTCCACAATTCGTAAATGTGTTTTTGCAAACGACGAAATGCTTCTTCTTCCGGGATGCACGTATCTGTTACGCGGTTCATTCCTTTTTCGAGCAATTCCCATTCTTCCTGCGGGGTGAGATCGCGGTAGTTCGGAATGCGGCGGTAATGCGAATGCGCAACCAGGTTCATGAGATCCTCTTCCAGGTTAGCTCCGGTGCAGGAAATAATCGCAATCTTATCCTGGCGAATCATTTCTGCCAGTGAAACACCCAGCTCTGCTGTACTCATTGCGCCGGCGAGCGACACCAACATCTTTCCACCTTCCAGAAGATGCGTTTCATATCCTATTGCGGCATCCTTCAATGCGGCTGCGTTGAAATGCCTGTAATGATGGTCGATAAACTGAGAAACTGGTCCTTTATTCATTGCCGTAATTTTTATTTTCAGCGCAAATGTAATGGAATAATAGCCTCCGCCTTACCTTTAATTAAGAGGCCGTTTTATGATAATGTCCTATCAATCAGGACACTTTCAAAGTGCGCGAGCCCCCTGCAATGAAAAAAGGCGTAGTCAAATTTTTTAACCGCAAAAGCAAATTTGGTTTTATCCGTGATCTCGAATCCGGATCGGAGTATTACGTACATATTAAAGACGTAACCGGTCCGATTGATGAAGGCGTTCCGGTGACCTTTGAATTGCGCGAGGAAAAACGTGGTCCGGCGGCGGTAAACGTGGTGGTCACCCCAAAAACAGGGGCGGATTCTGATTAGTCTGTTTGTCGCAGTTTATTCTCTTTTTTTTCGACAAATTATTCACGCTTTTCCAGTTTCGAATTGGGCGATCGAAAAATCAAAATCCTGAATTTCAATGGTATAAACCCGACACCCTTTGGGGGGAACCCGTTACCATTGTTCATTTTTCGTACCGGTTATATTGCGTTAACCAAAACATAATCCCGGCCATTTCTCCGCTTCGGTTTTTGCCCTACCTTTGCCTCGTTCTGAAGTGAACACCCTCAAGGAATTGCTCTCTGCAAGTATCCGAAACCGCTTCAGCACGCATGTCACCCTACGGTGCATCGTGGCTTTAGATTGGTTAATTAAAAACACACTGTAAATCAAGATCAGAACCGCTGTTCTGTACAATCCTTTTTCACCATGAAGAAAACTCTACTTGCATTATTGATTACCGGTTCGGCGCTGACTGTGAACGCACAGACGTTCTGCACAGAATTATTCTTTTCGGAAGTCGTTGAAGGCTCAGGGAATAACAAGGCCATGGAAATTTACAATCCAACGCAGGCTCCTGTCAACCTTTCCAATTACCGCATTGTACGTTACTCGAACGGATCAACCTCAGGCAGCGACAGCCTCAACCTGACCGGAACAATCGGGGCACTGGATGTATGGGTGGTTGTAAACGGACAAACAGTTTCCCAACCTAATTCACCGGCGTGCGATACCGCGCTTCAGGCTATGGCCGATCAGCTGGCAGGAGTTTATCCTGATCCGCTGTATGCCAATGGCGATGACGCAATTCTTCTCGTGCGCGTCAGCCCGTATGCAATCATTGACATTTACGGTAAAATCGGTGAAGATCCGGGAACAGCATGGACAGACGTATTCCCTTATACATCCGGACAAGGTACATGGTTGACCAATGATCACACACAGCAGAGAAAATCATTCGTAACCGGTGGTGTTACTGTGAACCCGACAACCTTCAACCTGTTGGCTGAATACGATACACTTCCGGAAAATACCTGGACCGGTCTCGGCCAGCATGCCTGCAACTGCGCGAACGTAGGTGTTCAGGAAAATAATTCTGTTTCCAAAGTGAATGTGTTCCCAAATCCAACCGACGGACAATTCACCGTGAACGCATCTGAAAATATTACACGCATTGAAGTGCTCAATACGCTTGGAGAAGTTGTACTTGTAAAAGAGTACAAGGCTGGCGACCAGCAATTATCGCAGCGTATCGATCTTTCAAACATGCCGGGCGGCATGTACATGGTACAAGTACAACTCAGCAACGGAACATCGCTGACGTCGAAAATCAGCATGCGCTGATTGGAATGACGGTATCATGTATGTCATAAATACTGGTGGCGTCAGGTGTTACCACCCGACGCCACTGGTTTTTTCCAGAACACTATGAGACACTCTATTTTTACTTTCTTACTTCTCTTCATCACGCTGAATGCTTTCGCACAACAACCGGTGACCGGAAAAGTGGTTGATGAGAACAACGGAGAACCGCTTATTGGTGCAGTCGTTGTTGCCGATTCAGGTAAGATTGTTTCGGTAACCGATGTGGATGGCAATTTCAAATTAATGCTCTCCGATGGCGATCACTCCCTGCAGGTAAAATACACAGGGTACACACATTTCCCGGTTGCAATTAAAGTCGATGGTAAACCGGTCAACGTAGACCTGAAGCCAACGAACAACATGATGAAGGAAGTGCAGATCATTGCCGACGTGGCCATCGATCGTCGCACACCGGTCGCAGTAAGCAACGTGGGTGAAATAAAAATCCGTGAAGAAGGTGCAGGACGCGACATGACCATGCTCCTGAATTCCACACCCGGTGCTTATGCCAGTGAACAAGGCGGTGGCGCGGGCGACTCGCGCGTGAACATACGCGGAAGTGATCAGCGGAATGTGGGTGTGATGGTTGACGGTGTTCCCATGAACGACATGGAAAACGGCCAGGTGTACTGGAGCAACTGGTCGGGACTGATGGATGTGACACGCACCATGCAGGTGCAGCGCGGACTCGGTGCATCAAAACTCGCCATTCCTTCGGTGGGCGGAACAATTAATATTCTCACACGCGGCCTCGATCAGAAACAGAATTTCACATTCAAAAGTGAACTCGGCAATAACAACATGCAGAAGTATTACATCGGGTTCAATTCCGGTGAATTCGGAAACGGTTGGGGAATTACATTCGCGGGATCACGCCGCACCGCTGACGGATGGGTTGACCAGACCTGGGACGACCAGTGGGCGTATTTTATCAAAGTAGAAAAACGCATCGGCGGACACCTGTTCAGTGTAGGTGCCAATGGAGCTCCTCAATCGCACGGACAGCGCTATGATAAAATGCCGATCCCGGTGATCAACAGAAAATACGCAGAGAAACTCGGCATCAACGTAGATTCCGTGTACAGTTCAAATAACGGATTCACCACGTTGTACCAGGGCGAACGCGGATTGCGTTACAATCCAAACTGGGGATTCATTGATTACAGCGACGGACAACAAGGCAAGCTCAGCCAGGATATTAATTTTTACAATAAGCCGCTGTTCAACTTCTCGTGGTACTGGACACCGGGTGAACGTTTTTCGCTTTCGACCGTAGTGTATTTGTCGCACGGATATGGCGGTGGAACGAATTTTAATTCCACACCAAACCGCGACACAGCCACAGGCCAGTGGAACCTCACGCAGGCGTACAATTCCAACGCCACCACGATCGACGTGCTGTACAGTGCATCCGAGCACAAATCATCGCGCGTGCTGCTCGCTTCCATGAACAACCACATCTGGTACGGGGCAATTTCCACTGCACGTTTTCAGCTCAACCCCAACGTTGCGATCCTCGCTGGTCTCGACGCAAGACATTACAAAGGCTCGCATTACCGCATGGTTTACGACTTGATGGGCGGCGATTATTACGTCGACAACAGCGATAAAAACCAACCGTGGGGAATGGGCAATCTCCAGTACTCCATGAAACGCAAAGGCGACAAAGTGGGATACTGGAATGATTCGTACGTGGACTGGGGCGGCCTGTTCGCACAGGGAGAATACTCACACGACAAATGGAGCGCATTCGTTACACTGACCGGATCCATTTCGCGTTACCAGCGCGTTGATCATTATAAGAAACGCGACATTACCACGGAAAATGGAACCGTTGTTCCCATGATCGTTGGATACAACGAAGTATACTACACCAACGGAACAGACGGTGTAGTGGCCCAGCACGGCGCGGTACTCACCTATTCCGGCGACACGCTGGTGATCGATAATCCTTCGGGGCCAAACCAAACCATTGTTGGCGCAACGGCTTACGCATGGAGTTCGGAATCTGCTTCCACTGCGAAGACCGCGAAAAAAACATTCCCGGGATTCACATTCAAGACGGGTGCGAACTACAACATCACCGATCATTACAATGTTTTCATGAACGTGGGTTACATGAACCTCGCGCCGCGTTTCAACACCGTGTTCGACAACAACAACAAAGAATACCCTGTACCGAAACAACAGCAGGTGTATGCGGCAGAACTTGGATTCGGCATGCGTTACGCTTCATTTGCAGCGAACCTCAATATGTATTACACGAATTGGCTGAACAAGCCACCGTACGGCAGTCCGAGCACGACAGTAGCCGGAGATCCCTATACCTACGATCTCACCGGATTGAATACAACATTGATGGGCATTGAATTCGATTGCAGCTGGCAGCCGATCAAGAAACTGCAGGTTGAGGCGATTGCATCTATAGGAAACTGGAAATACAATTCTACCGGACGCGTTTTCCTCTACGATGCGAATTACGTTCTGCAGGATTCACTCGACTACAGCGCCAAAGGAGTTCACCTCGGAGATGCAGCACAAACGCAGCTCGGCGGCGCTATACGCTGGGAACCGCTCAAAGGAATGTACGTGAAAGTGCGTTACACCTACTTCGCCAATTACTACGCAAACTTTGATCCGATTGTACTTGTTCCGATTTACAACGGTTCGCACGTGCAGGTTGGAGATAACCGCGACAAAGATTCATGGAAACTTCCCGGGTACGGACTCCTGGATTTGCATTTCGGCTATGAATACCGCGACATTGTGGTTGGCGAAAAACAAAGACAGATCCGGATTGGCTTTACGTTTTCCCTGATCAATGTTTTAAACACCGTTTATATTTCCGATGCTCAAAACGGACCGTATTTCGATGCTTCATCTGCCCTGGTGTATATGGGAATGGGAAGACGTTGGGTGACCGGTCTTAAATTCAGTTTCTGATCATAACTTTGCATCCTGGAGCAAGAATAAACTTCAACAAATCCCGATCAGGCCGGGTAATGAAAAATGAAAAAAGTACTCACCGCATTTTTGTCGCTCGTTGCATTCGCAGTTACAGCGCAAACTACTCTGCCCACTTCGTGGAGTTTTCCGACCACTGTATTTCCAAATGGCTGGTCTGAATCAGGAATTGGATATTACACCGGTTCTGGAAATACGCCACCAGCTGCAAAGCTTGACGGTACAGGCGACTGGGTTCAGATCTGGTTTGCCTCGGCTCCCGGAGCATTGAGCTATTACCTGATGGGGAACAGCTTCGCAGGCGGAACATTCACGGTAGAAGAATCTCCGAATGGCTCTGTGTGGACAACGTTGCACCAGTACACCACCAACATGCCAACGAGCAACTACACGCAGTTCACCGATAATCCACTGCCAACAACGCGTTACATCCGCTTCTACTATACCGTGAAAGTTTCCGGTAACGTAGGTGTTGATGATGTAGTACTCGCAGCTGCCGCAGCAGGACCGCAACAGGAGATCGATTGTTTCTTCAGTTCAACAGCGCTCGTTACAGGTGGAGATATCTGGATCGGTTCACCGGTAAGCACCACAACTCCTTTTGTAATTGATGTGGAAAATAACGGCCTGGTGAATACACTGAATATTTCTTCAGCCGTATTGTCGGGGCTCAACGCAGCTGATTTCAACATCACTGCTTTCCCTTCAACGGTTGCTGCACAAGCATCAGGTACCATCAATATTGACTTTACTCCGTCTGTCACAGGCACGCGCCTGGCTACACTCACCATCAACAGCGATGATCAGGATGAACCGGCATTTGTAATTAACCTCAATGGTGCAGGAAATTATTTCGCTACGGAACCAACATCGCCTGCAACGAATATGACGTTCACGAATATTAAATCGTACCGGTTCCAGGTAAACTATACACCAGCTGCCGGTTCTCCGGAAGGTTACGTGGTACTGCGTCGCGATGACCAGGCCGTAACGGATGTCCCTGTTGACGGACAGGTTTACATGCAGGGCGATATGGTTGGCAACAGCAAAGTGGCATACATTGGCTCCGGCTCAACGTTCTGGGCCAATTACGTGGGCGCATCGCAGGATTATTTCTTCGCAGTGTTTCCATTCAACGGTCCGGGTGCATTCAGGAATTACCTCACTGCTACTTCGCTCACCGGAACTGTAATGTCTGCGGCATCGATGCAGCCAGGGAATTATTACAACGGTATCAATACTTCTGCAGCCACATTCGTAGCCGATCTCACCGCGTTGACCAATCCGCACACGGATAAATTCTACAGCAACTACGGTCCATACATGGTTTCCTTATTCTGGGCACGCGACACCACCGGCGGGCAGCGCGTTGTGACCTGCGTGTATTCCGGCGAACAATACATTTACACGGAACCGTGGGCGTGGACAGTTTTCAGTCGCGAACACACGTTCTGTCACAGCTGGATGCCAACGTATCCTTCACAATCCGGTGAGGAGTACAGCGATTATTTCAACCTCTATCCGACCAACCAGAACGATGCAAACGCTGTGCGCAGCAATTACCCGCTGGGTGAAGTAGTAACGGCAACGTACACCTACCTCGGATGTAAATACGGCCAGGATGTAAACGGAAGAACCGTATTCGAGCCGCGCGATGATCAGAAAGGTGATGCAGCCCGTTCGATGTTCTACATGGCTACCTGCTACAACACGGCTTCACAAAGCTGGGCATTGCCAAACCCGATCAGCGCAAGCATCATGTACGGACAGGACCAGAACCTGCTCAAGACCTGGAATTACCAGGATCCTCCGGATGCACGTGAAATTGCCAAGAACGATTTTCTTGATTCACTGCAGGGTAATCGCAACCCGTTTATCGACAGCATGCAATACGCGTGTTACATCGATTTCAACGACATGTCGAAGATCAACGGGCCAACTGTTCCGTGCAATGCAACCACTATCGGCGTTTTGGAGAATTCCTATGCTGCCGTGGGCATGATGGTTTCCCCGAACCCGAACAACGGTCAGTTCACATTGACCTACAAAACCACTCAAAACGAGGACATTACGATCAACATTACGGATGTAACCGGACGCGTGGTGTACACCCAGAAAACGGGGGTAAGCGAAGGAAACAATGCTATCATGCTGGATTTAAAGACATTACCCGCTGGAAGTTATTTGATCCAGCTGATTGGTGTTGAAACGCTGAGTCAATCGGTGGTTATCGAATAATACCCCCCAAAGGGTGTCGGAGCTGATCCCGAAGGATCTCAAAAACACCAGGAAGCCTGTCCGCGAAAGAATCCGGACAGGCTTCTTTTTGGGCCAATCTGTAATTATTTCGAAATGCCCCCCAAAGGGTGTCTGGCCAGATTACCGGAAATCTCAAGCCGTTTTAAAAATCTATCAGCAAAATAATCCGGTCGGCGTTTTTTGATGCGCTTGATCAAAAAGTCCCCCAAAGGGTGTCCAAACTGTCTGAAAATTGCCCCCCAAAGGGTGTCAAATGTTAAAAAAGCCTGTCTGGAAAGAAATCCTGGCAGGTCTTTTTTTGTCAATAAATAAAACCAAATCTGCTGGAAGCCGTATGAACAGGGGGCTGCCGCTATCAACACCTTTGTAATTGATTGTTTTCAAGACACATGTGTTGACTTATAAAATTTGCCTTTTTAAAATAAGTAGTTATTTTAGCGCGACTTTAAAAGAACATGGACAGTAGTAATAGTTGCCGAAGATTTGAAGCTGATCAGACATATCATTCTGCCCGCCCTGATTTTAATCGGGTTAAGCCTTGATGCAAGCGCATCTGCAGGCGATCCTCCAGTAAGTTTAGTTACTGCTCATAAAACTGAGCGCGATACCGCGGACCCTTCCTTAGCAATAGTTCCCGATACAGCAGATCCTGCTGCGGAGAAAATTGTTGCGATCCTCGACACAAACGATACCGATCCGTTGAAACCTAAAGCGGCTGCGCTTATTGGTGACAGCGCGGTTGACGAGACCGAAGATATTTTCGCGAGTGAATTTTACAACGACTTCGATACCACGGCCGTGCACTGCGAAAAATTCGACGTGCTGAATTTCAATGATTCAATACTCATCGTGCTGAGTGATTCCATCCATGGAAAATATGTTCACCCGTTCGCTGGTAATCCAACGTCCAGTTTTGGTTTCCGGAAATACCGGTATCACCTCGGTGTCGATATCAATCTCGAAACCGGTGATTCTGTAAAAACATGTTTCGACGGAAAAGTTCGTATCGCGCAGTACAGCAAAACGTATGGCAACGTAGTTGTTGTTCGTCACCCGAACGGAATTGAAACGTATTACGCTCACCTTTCAAAAATTCACGTGAAGCCCGGACAGGAAGTTTCTGCCGGCGATGTTCTTGGCCTCGGTGGAAACACGGGTCACTCACACGGCTCGCATTTGCATTTCGAAACCCGTTTCCGTGGTCAGCCGTTCGATCCGAACATGATCATTGACTTCAACAAAAAATGCCTGCGCGGTGATACGTATTACCTCTCAAAATCGAACTTCAAATATCTTTCCGACACGCACAAAGTAAAACACTACTCGCGCAAGAAGAAGAAAACCTGGTATACGTATTACACTCCGGGCGGTACTGAATTTGCAACTGCTGATGCGAAAGCAAAAATGGACGCAGTTCCTGATCCATTGCCAGCTGATGGAAACACACCTCCTCCACCGGTAAACGATCCGCCAGATCCTGCTGCGCCAAAAGATCCGAAGCCCGTCAAAGCTGAAATTAAACCAGTGAAGACAACTCCAGCCAAAACAACACCGGCGAAAACCGCACCTAAGAGCGCATCGTACCATACCGTCAAAAAAGGTGATACACTTTCACAGATTGCGGTGAAGTACAATACCACTGTTGCAAAGCTCTGCTCGCTGAACAAGATCAAGGCTACTTCTACATTGCAGATCGGGCAGAAGATCAAGGTGAAGTAGCGTTTCATTGGTTACAACCGCCAGCTTAATTTTAATTCCCACAAATACAGTGAAACCAACACGACAATTCATCTTCACGCTGCTTGTACTTTTTCCTGTGTTCCTCGCTGCACAATCCTACAGCGTCGTCGGAAAAGGGAATCTCGTAGGAGTAATCGACAATACAGGAAAGCAAATTGTTCCGCTCCGGTATCAAAGCATACGGATCGACCCAGCCGGATATTTTCAGGCGTTCGGCGAGGGTTCGTTATCGCTTTTTAACCGCGATGGAAAAGTGCTTTTCAAATCTTCTGAGTATGCCGACGTGGGCCAATGCGGTAATGATTTACTCCCAGTCCAGGATAAGATTAGCGGGCTTTGGGGATACGCCGATCTCAAAGGAAAAATCGTTGTTACTCCTGCTTACGGTACTGTAAAAACCTTCGTAAACGGACTGGCTGTTGTTCACTTGCCGTACTCGCGTGATGACGACAACTATAACCCATTGGCCGCACCGCGCGTGATCAATACTGAAGGAAAAGTTTTGCTCGACTTCAGCACATGTTATGAAGTGTACGAGCTCGACTTGTATCCGTTCAATGATAGTCTCGTGAGCTTTGTAGCACACGTGAATGATGCGTCCGGATACATGCAACCCGCCGACAACGAAGTACAAGGCTTCATTACTATGCGGGGCGAATTACTCACAAACACAGTGCGCAAAACGTTGCCCTGGCTGAGTGAGGGCTCCCTGCAACCCAGTGCCCGGTCGTGGATGCCGTATGTTCTGCCCTTGTCTGAAGAACGCCATGCCTACTGCGCTCCCGACGGCAGGGTAATTATTCCGGGACCATTTTCCGCTGCACATCCATTTACAGAAGACGGAATAGCGATGGTGTACCTGAAGGGAGATTACTTCATCGATCTCACTGGAAATCCGTTGTATGATATTTCCCGTTACACATTGGGCGAACAAATGCCCGGCGGAGTAAACCTGCATGCGTCTTACGGGAATAAACGCATTGGCGTTTATGATCAAAAAGAAAAACGCAGCGTCTACCTCGATACCAAAGGACGCGTTGCCATTACACTCGATAGCGGATTTTTTGGAATGGATTTCCAGGATGGCATTGCACCTGTCTGGCATTGGGTAGATCAGGAGAGAAATCATTATGCGTGGACATGGATCGATACCACAGGCAAAATGCTGATTCCATTCGACACGGCGCAGGGATATATGAGTCCGCCCCGCTCCCGCAACGGACTGGTAATTTTTTATGACCCGGTCAGCGGTCTGATGGGCGCGCGAAACACTGATCATAAAATTCTGATCAGTCCCGAATGGGGATACATCGGCGAAAACGGTGGCGTTTTTCTCGTGCGCCAGGGACCTGCAAACAGCCGTGGCCCGGGACTGGGATTTACTAGTCGAAGCTGCGGCGCATTCAGCTATGAGGGAATTCTGATCACCAAAGATTTTGAAACGTTCTCAGGATTCTCATCTTTCAGTCCCCGCACAGGAAACACAGCAAAAATAACCCGCGTGAATTTTACCGCAAAAGAACTCGGGGAACTTGTGATCGATGCGATGGGTATCCGGGAAAATGTGGATATGCTGCGCAAGTCGCGTGAAGAAAGAAAAAAGACAGGCGATTGATTCCTTTTGAACCGACCAGGCGTATCAGCGACTCTACTCCAATCCTTCTTCCTTCCACACAAAATCACAGCGGATGAGATGGTAATACCCAAACTTCTCATCACGCTCCAGGCGCAGTTCGTACGATGAAATAAATTCAATGTGATCGTAGCGGCACGGAACAAGTGAATTTCCCTTTGCATCGAGCAGGCCCCAACCCTCTTCCGTTTTCACTTTCATGTAACCGTGCACGCAATCCGTTGCTTCTTCAAATTGTGGCGGTACGATCTCTTTTCCCTTGCTATCGATATAACCGATCAGTCCATCTTTCTTCACGCGCGTCACGCCCTCGCTGTACGGCCACGCGTATTCGTACGTATAAGGAACACGCAATTTCATCGCCGCATCAATGAATCCCCATTTGTCTTTTTTCTTCGCAGGAAATAATCCGTCACGGAATAATCCCAGCTCATCGTACTCGCGTGGCACAACAATTTTTCCGGTTGTGTCGATCATCCCGAATTTATCTTTCAGCATCACACGCGTTCTTCCGTTCACAAACGGATTGTCGCCGAGCTTGCTGCGGTTGTATTCATTGCTCACCGGAATGGCCCAGGTTCCGTTACGTTTCACGTAACCCGACATGCCATCCTTCACCACCAGCGCAAGTCCTTCGCTGAATCCCGCGATGTACGTGTACTCACACGGAAGAAGCATTTTTCCTTCGTAAGAAATCAATCCGTACAATTCATTTTTCTTCACGCGCGCTGATCCGTTCTCAAACGGTTCCACCCAATCGTACTGCGGCTGAATGCTCACGCGTCCTTCGCGGTCAACGAAGCCATAACCTGATGTGTCTTTTACGTAGGCAAGGCCTTCTGAAAAATCGCCGACGGCTTCATACCTGCACGGCACCACTTCCGACCCCATCATGTCGATGAATCCGTGGCTGCCTTTTTTTGAAACCTGGGCGCGCGCTTCGTGAAATGAACCAATCTCGTCGTAAACCGCAGGCACAATAAAATCTCCGGCTTTGTTGCTCAGTCCCGTTTTTCCATTGAGCGTGACCTGTGCAATTCCGCGACTGAACGGTTCGCCTTCATCATACTGAAACGGAATCGCCACGCTTCCGTTCTTGTTGATGTACCCACATTTGTCGTTGAGCCCGACAGCCGCAACACCTTCGCTGAAAACATCGGCCCATTCGTATTGACAGGCAATTAAAATTTTTCCGGTGCTGTCGGCAAATCCCCATTTTCCGTTTTCACGGATGGGATAAAATACGGTCATCGATAAACGCAGGTCTTCGCTGATGGTTTCTCGGAATGGAAACTCCGGGTACGTGAGCCAGAACTGCGCGATGGTTGTTGAACTTCCATCAGCCGTGTAGAGCGCGTACAAACTTTTCCACGCATCGGGAACATTGCGGTTTGCCGGATACGTTTTGATGAACTGGTGATATTCTCCAATGGAAAAACCGGTGACCGACAATTTGTAGATCATGTCTTCCGCTGTTGCTGTATACGGACTTACCGGGAATTCATTCACAAATCTCACGTAAGCGTTCAGCGAAGAATCTGCGGTAACGGTTTCGTACAACCTTCGTTCATACGCAGCGTGCGCCTCCGGAACCTGCGCGGCATCCGGGTACGTTTCATAAAATGATTTGTACGCTTCCCAGGTATTTGCGTTTCCTGCTTCGGCAAATGCAAGTTCATTGCGCAAAATAATTGCCGGCGCAATCATCGTGGATCCGCAATATTCGTCAATGAACATGTTCCATGCTGCAACTGACGATTTCTGTTTGGTTTCCTGGTAAGCAACCGTGTCGATCCGGTGTTCGAGCAGTACAATCAAGGAATCGTTCACGCCCAGTTTCTGCAGGCGGATTTTTTCTTTCACCGATGAAGTGGCATACGCCCACCGCGACGAAAGCACCTGGTGATGCGCACGCTGAATGTTGTGAAACGGATTGTCGGTACGCGAATAAATCAATGCGAGTCCGTAATGCGCTCCCGCAGGATGACGGTCTTCGCACTGGATGAATAATTCCTGCGCGCGGAAATAATTGTACACGCGCAACGCTTCAAATCCCTTCTCGAGTTTTCCCGCATACCCGAGCGCGGGCACAATCAGAAAGAAGAAAAGAATCAGTTTGCGCTGCATGTTTTTTTCAATCGTTAAATCTTCTTTCAAATTGCTTAAAAAAAACCAGCACGCTTCGACCTGCGATATCTGCGCAATCTGCGGCAAAAAAAATGATAAATCAAAAATACGATTTCATCAGCCGTGCATTACCTTTGGCCTCAACATGAAATTCTCCGCCGGCCAGATTGCCTTCATTATTTTCTTCGTGGTGCTTTTCGTTGCAGCCCAGATCTGGTCGTACCGGAAAGACAAAACGACCAACCGGAAATTCTATTCCGGCGTCTGGAAAGTACTTCTTACGCTCATTGCTGTGGTCGTTTCGCTGTTTTTTGTCATGAAGTATGCCAAAAACCATTGATTTTCAGAGCAATGCCCGCTCATCGACTAATCCTGACATTTCGTAGACGAAGCGAAGATTTAACCCTCTTTATCTTGACTTGACTGAATAAAAAGTATAAATTCGCGTTAAGAAAGAGTACCCGATTTCTTCCCCCTTATTGACTAAGTAGACCAAAATGAAAAATATTCTTTTTCTCCTTTCCTTCCTTCTTCCTGCTTTTGCATTTGCAGAAAGCGGAACGCTGGTGATTGAAGGAAAATACCAGAACAAAAACATCTACGTACAAAATTCCTTCAGTGGAAACGGAGTAGGTTTTTGTGCGTATGAAGTACGCGTTAACGGCCAGACAAGCACCGACGAAGTCAACTCATCGGCTTTTGAAATTGACCTGCGTGCGTACAACCTGGTGGAAGGCGATCCTGTAAACATCCAGATCTTCCACAAAGAAGGCTGCGCACCAAAAGTGCTCAACCCGGAAGTATTGAAACCACGTCCTACTTTCGACACCAAATCAATTACCTGTTCAGCGGCCGGATTACTTACCTGGACCACTACCGGAGAAACTTCTTCCATCGCATTTATTGTTGAACAATTCCGCTGGAACAAATGGGTATATGTTGGCGAAGTTCAGGGCATCGGAACTCCTGCAGAACACACGTACAATTTCCAGACTGTTGCTCACTCCGGTGAAAACAAATTCCGCGTGAAACAGGTTGGTTTCGGCAAGGAAGTTAAATACACTCCGGAAGTAAAACACACACCGGCAAACAGCACCGCGCTTACGTTTACACAATCGAACGATTCCAAAACAATTACGCTTTCCGGCGATTCCATGTACGAGATGTACGACGCCTACGGCAATGTTGTGCTCAAAGGATTTGGCCGCGATATCGATTTATCGTCATTCGATAAGGGAATGTATTTCCTCTGCTTCGATAATAAGATCGAACAGGTGAACAGGAAATAATTTCACTTCAAAAAATTATTGAGAAAGCCTTCCGCGAAACCGGGAGGCTTTTTTATTCCCCTTCGATAATCGCTTCAAGCTCGCTGAACATCATGGCTGTTGCGCCCCAGAGTACCTGGTCACCCAGCATGTAGCACGGCGCTTCGATAAACATATTCGTACCAATGACAATGCGTCTCCGGCTTTTCAGTTCCGGGTTGAGAAACGTGTTCAGCGGCACTTCGAGAATGGCTTCCACTTCGCGTTCATCGGGAACAAACACGGGCTGTTCATCGAGCCAGGCCACAAACGGGTGCACGAGAAAATTGCTGGGCGGAATATACAAGGGTGTCAATTCGCCAATCAGCTGCGCGCGCGTAACGCGTACACCGACTTCTTCAAACGTTTCGCGGATCGCAGTATCCATTGGCGACAAATCGCCCTGGTCCATTTTTCCACCGGGAAGGGCCAGTTGGCCGCTGTGTATTCCTTCGTACGACGGGCGCTCGATGATCATGGTATGTACCATTTCATTCAGGGGATACATGAGCATGAGCACGGCACTGGTCCGGTAATCGGGATGCTTCTGCAGATAAGTTTCCAGCGGTAACCGCGCACGGGAACTCATTTTATCCTGCGCGGCAGCGCCCGGCAAAGGACTTGCGAGACGTTTTTTGAGAAGGGTCAAAAAATCAATTGGTGACGCGAGGGAAGCGTACATATCGCGCAAAGATAAGAGAGAAGTGGGAGTGGCGGTAATGGTGTGATTGGAGTTACCAGTTAAGTGTCACTATCAGTGTCAGCGTCAGTTGCGACCAGGGTCACTGTGTTTTTTACGGGTGAGAAAGTTGAGTATCCAGGTAAAATTTATTCCGAACCGGGTTCGTGACGCGCAAAACTAACACATAGTGACATAGGAAACATAGGTGCAAGGTTGCTGGAGTTCACATAGAATCGCTGCGCGATTCACACTCTGTGAGCTATACCCTTTCCTATTCCTATGTTCACTAATGTTCCTATGTGGTTTATTTTCTATGACAATGGTTTTCAAAACTAACCACACAGTGACATAGGAAACATAGCGCGAGCTATTCCTATGTTCACTAATGTTCCTATGTGGTTTATGAATTATTATTTCACCGAGAACATATTTAGAGTGACAACGTTACTGCTGCGGCCACTTTTCATTGGCATCCCGCCAGCTTCTTCTCCGCAGCAACACCCGCGTAACCCAACTCTTCCGCTTTATCAAAATCAGCGCAACACTCTTTCTTCTTATTGAGTTTATAATAACTCTTCCCGCGGAACAGGTAATCTTCGCCCGTTGCTCCGTTGCTAATGGCCAGGGTAAAATTGTCGATGGCCAGTTGCCATTTCTCCTGGTCGAAATACACTTTACCTAAGCCGCGTGCGCCGGCTGCATTTTTCGGTTCCAGCTCGAGCACTTTTTTGAAATCGAGTTCTGCAAGCATCAGTTTGGTTTTTCCCTGTGCGTAATAACAGTTTCCGCGCGAGAGCAGAATAGCCACATCATCCTTTTTTAAGGTGAGCGCCTTGTTATAATCCTTAACGGCTGCCGGATAATTTTTCTGCTTCGTAAAAAGATCGCCTCGCAAACGAAACATTTCCGGGTCTTTCGATTTGTAGAGATTGATGATCGAACTGTAATCGGCAATGGCCTCTTCGTTTTTTCCCTGCGCCGTATAACACGATGCCCGCACTTTGTAAACGTCCTCCGTGGCGGCGTTCAGCGTGATCGATTTCGAAAGATCGTTGATCGCCTCATCGTATTTCTTCTGGCCCGCTTCGATCTTGCCTTTCTCGGCATACGCGGCGCCCATGTTCGGATTGAACTGAATGGCTTTCGTAAAATCGGCTAGCGCTTCGGTATCTTTTTTCATTTTGCGGTAGAGCAATCCGCGCTGGTAAAACACATCTGCGTTTTTACCATCCATGGTGATGGCTTTCGAAAAGTCATTCAGCGCGAGTTGATCCTGGTTCGTTTTCACGTACAATTTTCCACGCGAAACGAATGAGTCGACCTGGTCCGGATTGAGCTTGATGGCGCTCGTGTAATCGGTGATCGCCAGTTGATCACTTCCCATTTTCTCATGCACTTTGGCGCGCCAATAAAAGCATGGGGCAAAATTCGGATTCAGTTTTACAGCCTGGTTCAGGTCGGCGAGGGCAAGATCGTTTTTACCCAGTTCCATCTGGCAACGACCGCGGTCAATGAATGCTTCGAAATACGTTGCGTCTGTTTTTATGGCGATGTCGAACTGCACGATAGCTTCGGCGTATTTTTTTTCGTCGAGGAGTTTTTTGCCTTTCTCGTGGTAAACGTAGGCTGGTTGGGAAAGCAGGAAAAGCGGCAACTGCAGTACGAGCAGCAATAAAAGTATTTTCTTCATAGCAGACTAAAGATAATCATCCGCGGGCAAATGGTGATCGTCGCGCATAATGTAAGGGTCTGTGGATATTTTTTTCGGAAAACTAAATTTTTTAGTTTGTTGGTGGAAATATTTTTCCGCAACAAAAAACCACAGACCTTCAAGGTCTTGAAGACCTTGAAAGTGTTAATCCAACGAATTAACAACTGTCGGTGATACAACAAACCGTGCGGGTAAATAATATTTCAACCGGATCACCACGAGCACCAACAAAATGATAATATACCCCGCCAGGTACCGCACTTCATAAATCGGATGGATAAATATTTTCAAAACCAGCGATCCGATCAGCGCCACATGCCACGCCCGTTCTTCCATCGTTGATTTTCCTTTTCGCAAAACGAACAGCAGGATACCGAGTATGAAAAGCGCGTATAGTCCTTTGCCTTTCAGGCTAAGCCCGATTCCTTTGACAATTCCCGCAACGTAATCCCGGGTATTGAAATGCACATCGGCCTCCAAGGGATTCACCGGCAATTCCACAAACGCCCGGTGAAACATCCGGTACATGTCGTAACCGCCGCTTTGATAACGGACGAAAAGTACGATCGCTGCAACGCCGGCTGTTCCTGCAACGCAATTGAGGAATACGCTGCGACTGGTTTTATAATTCGCCAGGCCGATGTACGCCAAAAGTATTCCCGCAAAAAAAACAAAATCAACACGCACAAAAACGCAGAGCAGGAGAAAAATAATTCCTACGCCCATTTTCTTTTTCTCCAAAAGAAAAAATGCGGACAACACCAGGAACATCGCCGCAAGCGCATCCGGTGATGCAATGCGAAACGCGTCGAGGTTCAGGTTCAGCAGCAAGACCAGCCCGCAGAACGCGCAGGTTGCCACCGGAACAAAATGTTTTTCCAGCCACACGTACACCACGATTGAAATGCAGAGAAACGCCAGCAGCGAAGGAAGCAATACCGCATAAAACAAAGGCACACCCATTTTCAGGAAAGCCCATGACGTATATATATACAGCGCTTTGATCTTAAAAAACGGAATGTGCTGATTAAAATAATCGGCGTTCTGCGATACCGAAAGACAAAACGGGTGTCCGTCGATCATCGACGCCTTCATTTTTTCCGGGGCGTGTAACCTGAACTGCGCATACGTTTCTTCGTGGATGTACTTTTCGTCCGAAGACCCGAGCGACAATACCGAACCCATGTAAGGCAGCATATCCCAGAATGTGACCGGGCGGAGGAAGTTCCAAGTGCCTGCCGAGAGAACTACCACGATGTATATGATCCGGAATGCTGTTTTCATGCGTATTCCGGTCAATATAGTCAAAGATCGGATTCTCTACGCGTGTCAGGCACGGACGGTTTAAGTTCAGCGCAGATTACACAGATTGGAAATTTAGGTAGTGTCTCAGTTTGGATATTAAGCGGTTAAACGTATATGGGCTATCCATTGCCGGGAGCTTAAGCCCCCGGCAATGGAATCAGCAATCCAGCTCAAAGGTTTTAACCGTTTCCATTCCACAAATATTAACTGGCACTTCAAACTGATACACTACCGAAATTTAATGCGGCTTGCGGCAGCCTGGATTTTACCAAAATCTGCGGAATATGCGGCAAAAAAATGCATGAGTCGATCAACGACTTGACAAACGTATCCTTCAAAGTTTACCTTTGGCGAAAACCAAAAAAACGCTACCCATGAAAATCCTTAAGAGAATTGTCATCGTACTCGTGGTACTGGTGGCTGTCTACCTGATCGTTGGCCTTTGTATGCCGGGAGAGTGTCACGTTGAACGTACAACCATGATCAAGGCGAACGCTATCCAGACTTTCGATGAAATCAATAATCTGAAACACTGGAAAAGCTGGTCGTACTGGGACAACATTGACCCGAACATGAAATCGACTTACGAAGGACCTGAATCCGGTGTTGGTGCAAAACACCTGTGGGAAAGCGCGAGCGACAGCGTAGGAAAAGGTTCACTCACCATCACGAAAAGCGAGCCGGGCAAATTGGTTGAGGCAGAACTGGCTTTCGAAGGAATGGGAACGAGCATGAGCGGGTGGAAAATCCGTGATACAACCGATGGCGTACTCGTAACCACGTACATGGACATGGAAATGCCATTCTTTATGCGTCCGATGATGCTGTTCATGGATATGGACGCGATGCTGGGTGGTGATTTTGAAAAGTCGCTGGCCGGATTGAAAAAACACGTCGAATCACTTCCTTCACCGGAAATGATGGCCGCAATTACCATTGAGGCAACTACAATGGCCCCAATGAAAATCATGATCATCAACGACAGCGCAGACCTGACGAATATCGGCCAGAAACTGGGCGGGGCTTACGGCGAAATCATGGGTGAAATGGGTAAACAAGGTTTGACTCAAAACGGTTCCGTATTCGCGATCTACAATAAAGTAGACATGAATCGTCCCGATGGCGGCATGTATTTCTGGATGGACATCGGCGTTCCGGTAGACAAAGCAGGAAAGTCAAGCGGCCGCATTACGTACAAAGAAGTACCCGGCGGCAACGTGGTGAAAGGTTCGCATTATGGCGCTTATGAAAAAACGGGCGAAAGTCACGCGCAGATGGACAAATGGATGAAAGAGAACGGAAAAGTGGTAACCGGTGGTCCCTGGGAATTTTATGTGACCGATCCGGGAGCGGAGCCCGACACCAGCAAATGGCTGACTGAAATTTACTACCCGGTTCAATAATTCGGGATTACCCACCGGGTCGTACCGAATTCCCTGAAAAACAGGGTTATTCGGCATGATATTTGGTTTTATACAGCCTATCGATTAGCTTTACTTTGACAAACACAACCAACATGAAACGCATCATCATTCTCTTTGTATTCCTCTTTACCGTTGCAGGCGCTTACGCACAGGCACAGCAAACTCCAGTATCTACCGCACCGGAACGTGCGCATGCATATGCTATCCGCATGCAGAAACAACTTGCATTGACTGCAGAGCAAACTTCGCAGATTGAAGCGTTGTTCCTTGCAAAAATTACTGCAATTGAAGCTGTAAATGCTGATGCAACCAAAACACAGGAGCAAAAAGATGTTGAGGTCGCAAAGATCCGCGCAGATAAAGAAGCAGAGATCCAGGCTGTACTTACACCTGAACAACTGGCGAAGTATAATCAGATGAAAGAGGATAACAAAAAGAGACGCGAAGAGGCTACTCCGGCGCAGGAATAATTCTCAGAAAAAATAGTGAAATCCTCCTTGGTCCGCCGAGGGGGATTTTTTTTACCCGCTATTTTTTTCACTGCGCAGGCGCTGAGATTCCAACTTGCTTTAAGAATGCATGGAGCCGGAGCAGACCTCTGCGATCATTGCTCACTCAATGAGTTTCGGACTCTGCGCCTCCGCGCCTCTGCGGTGAAAATTTAAGATTGCGGTTGCGCAGTCCCCACCTGGAACTTCTCCGACTGCTCGATCGAATCCATCAAC
>Ga0193752_1000336_pt1 | contig 48350 bp, 74 predicted proteins | sample H1c1metaG_FD_144924 | JGI IMG/M metagenome (GOLD analysis project Ga0193752, IMG submission 144924) | Soil microbial communities from a riparian zone of the East river system, Colorado, United States - H1c1 | ecosystem: Environmental > Terrestrial > Soil > Riparian zone | place: USA: East River...
GACCGCTTCGATATACGCCGTGGCCGGCGGTGCTGCTTCGTTCGTCAAACCTGGAGCGCCAGCGACAGTAATGTCGTTGGTATCGGCGCTAACAACGACTTGAAGCACGTTGTTTGCAGCCACGGCAAAGTTGACGCCGCGCACCAGCAAGCCGGGAATGTTGAACGCGATAGCCGTTGCGGCAAGGTTGTACTTGTCGTCAGCGGCAGTCACGCTTGTAACGTCATTGATCGCCGCGTTCAACGGCTTGGTTGTCGGAGCTTCGCGAATGTCGGCGTAGAAGAACCCTTGCAACAACCGAATCTCGTTCAAGTCGTTAATGAAATCGTGATTCCAACCGCCGCTTGCGTCCAAGTCGGTAACAGTACCCTTCTTATTTTGTCGGCCTGGTTCAATTGGCGCTCGTGCTGTGGTGCTGATTTCGCCGCCAAAATCGTTGTAGCCGTTGGGTTCGAGTCCGTACCACGTCGGCTCGAATCCGTCTTCCGCCGTCGTCGGAAGAACTTTCAAACAGGCTTCTTGAGCGTATGCAAGGCCGGTGTTGTTACTGAGTTGCTTTTGAACTGCGCAAACCATGTTGCCTGAACTCCGTTAGCCTATTTCGTCGTATTCGTATTCGGCTACGACGTTAAACCGATAGAACAGATTCTCTGCCGCTAAGTTATTGATTCGAACGTTATAGAACCAAATGCCGCCGGCTGTACTTTTGCCACGAAATGCGTTGCGAGCTATTACCGCTAGTTGTTGTGCTTTTTCAGAAGCGTTAGCAACTGACTTCGGCGCAAAAAGCTGTACAAAAACTAAACCCGCGCTTTCGTAACGCTTCTTACCCGGTTCTCCAACGCAATCAGATAATGTGGCTTGCCTTTCAATTACGCTTTGTGTCGAAGCTCGGCACCAATGCTTACCCGATTGCGGCTTATCAGCAAGTTCATTGTCTTGCCAACGAACTTCTGGAACATATCCCACAATTGCAGCGGAACCGGCGTCCCACGCTGCTTTGAATAATGCGAACATTTGATTGCGCGCTTCACTGTAACCAACCGTCATTCTTCAAACTCGACGGTATAGAGAACCTTTTGGCCGTTCGGTGACAGCAAATCAATAGACGATATGCGAAGCGTAACGCCATCGCGAACAACAACGTCTTTAAGCTTGGGTTCAAAGTCTACAGCGCCCATCAATCCGCAAAGTTTACCCGCCGGAACTTCCGTGTCTTTCAAATACTGCAACAGCTTTCGCCATTGCGCATCAACTATAGGCACAAAGCAAATGTTCACATCATGGTCAACATCCGGCGATTCTATCGGCTTCCAAGGCTCGGCAGTGTTCGCCGCGTCGTTAACTTTTCGCCAGATTACCGCTTGACCATATTTGGCAATTACCCTTTGCGCGGTTGCTATCGCCCTATCGAACGCAGCCAAGTTTAACCCCTAACTACGTTGAAGCTACCGAAGCCGGTACAATTGCGGCCTAGCAATGGCGCGAGCAGTCTTTCCACAGCCGTGAAACTTGTTCGACCGTTGAAAACAGTTGCATCGGCAAACGTCGTTTCAATAGGCCCGACTTTTTCTTTTACAACGTAATCAGCAGCATTGCCGGATACGTTGGGCATCAAAGGAACGCCAGACAACACAGCGCTCATTAAATGCATTTGCGCTTGTTTCAATTGCGATGGCACGGCATCGTCAGCAAACAATACGCCGTTAATGTATACGCTAGTGCGCGGATACTCTAGCGCTTGTTCTTCGTCAACCCTATAGCCGGAGTAGCAAACTTCAATTTGCAAATAATCAACGGCTTGAACAGCAGCGATTTCAACTTGTTCTTGTTCTAATTCAGGAAGACCGCGAGCTGCCGCCCATGTTAGATAGTCGTCGGCGCTAACGTAGCTATTAGCGCCGACGACTCCGCTACCGTCTTCGACAATCAACTCCATTGGGGCTTAAGCGTTCTTTCCCCAAGCTGACGCCGCGCCTTCGCGCTTCTTCTTTTCGGTCGCAACGGCATCGTTGACGCTACTGCGATTCTTACCAGCTTTTTCAGCCGCTTCGACTTCGGCCAACTGTGTAGCCGAAAGATCAGCAAGCCCGCTGTTGACGTTGGTAACGGTATCGGTCAACCAATCCGCCGCATCGAACGGCGCGTCTTGTCGCGGCGTGTTGGTGGACTTCGCGCGCGAGTCACTTTCGCGTTGCTTTTGCGCGGCGCGATAAGTCATGCGTTCTTGGAGACTTTTCATGTAACGTTCCTTCTAACCGACCGAGAAAACGGAATGAACGCTTTTACGCGTCGGCAACCATCAAGCCGGCAGCTTTCAGCTTGACCAACAGCGCGTCAAACTGAACCTTGCCGGCGGCAGCATCGGCCCAAGCGGCGGCGGGTTGATTCGCCATCTTCTTTACGGTGCCTGCGCCCGTCGTTGTGGCAGACGGAGCGGCGGTAGCACCGCCAAATTTATCAGTTTCGGTATAATTAGCCATTTCGAACGTACTCCTATGACAGTTGATCGGCAAGCGACAAAAGTTCCGGCTGTAATTAAACAGCCGGAACTATACGTCGCTATTAGGCGGCAGGTTTGTTGGCCTTGGAAAGCAGGAATGCCATTGGCACTTGTTTACGTGCTACAATGCGATTCCAATGTGCGGCCAAGACAAGATCAGCGTTCGTGGGGCTAAACTCGGTCAACGCCGCGCCATCTTCAAGCCAGCTAAAGCCAAACGGATGCATGATAAGCGTTCGGCGCTCGCCAACTGCTTCCATGCCGCCGCCGTTGCCAGCTTGTTCCTCGCGCTCAATCCAAACCGGAACTTTGGGCGAGCCTTCGCCAATAGCGAAGTTGTGGCCCTCGATACCGGCGAACCCGAACGCGCCAGCGCCAAAGAAAATCGACGTGTAAATCGTATCCGCGCCAGAACCCGACTTGGGTACGTTATCGTCCATGATAAGGCGCTTGCCGCGATACGTTCGAAGCATAGCGCCTTGGCTATCCTTAACGTACTCGATCAAATCTTCCTTTTCCATTTTGGCGACAATGGCAGAATGCGCGACGATTGCGACGAACGCGCCGGCCGCGTCGCCCATCGTAAACTCGGCGTCAATCGAGCTTGAGGCGTTCCAGTTCGCAGCATCGGCAACAGAACCACCGATATTTACAACCATGTCGCCGGCATCATTCGCGACATTATCGGCATAGATACCAGCGACAGTTGCAAGCAACCGTCTTTGATCGCGACGCGTCCAATACGTACCGAAGCGATTCCGAATGCGCTGCATGGGGTCCGAGCCGGCCAGTTCGACAACCAAATCCATATCCGAATAGGATTGATTGATGAACGACTTTCGATAAATCATCGAACTGGAACCGAGCTTGTTGGGAATTGCAAAGTCCGCCGGGTCGTCGTTCGATTGATTTTCCTCAATGGTCGGATCAAGGTCCAACCAGAAAGGAATAGTGCCGGTCTTTCCGCCTTCCTTTGCAATCTGGTTAAAAAGCGGCGTTTGAACCGCGATCCCAGATGTAATGATTTCAGATTTCTCGGGATTGTTCAACGCCGTATAACTGCGGTACACAGTCGGGATAACGGCATCGGAAAGACGGACGGTAGCCATGTTTTTAATTACTCCGCTAAGCAGCCGATTGAGGGAACAACTCTTTGAACTTGGTCGGGTCAGTATGAAACAACTGAACCCGTTCTTGTTCGCTGTAGTCTTTAGGCTGCTTAGTGGCACCGCCACCTTGATTGCCACCAGCTCCACCGGAGCCGGTCGCCTTACTGCCGACAAGAATATCCTTAAAGTCGGGGTTGTCAACAGTTTCCTTCTTCAAGTCTTCAAGAGTGAGCGCTGACGCCTTGCCGTCTTTGTCGCGAACGCGCAGAACTGGCGTTTCGCCGTCGTAATCCACATAAACACGATCTTTCAGCAAGCGAACATCGCGCGTCGGTTTCGTGAAAATTTCAGCTGCAACCGTTGCAAGTGCTCCGTCAATCATCACGACTTCAAGTTGCTTCTTCAAGCCGCCAATCGTCTTGTCACTCGCGCCCTTTGCCGCGTCAAGCTTCGTTTGCCAACTCTTTTCAATGGTAGCAATGTCGCCGGTCTTCCGTGCGCTGTCGCCTTCCAACGTCGAAAGGCGCGTTGTCAATTCGGCAAGGTCCGTTTCTGCTTTATCGGCCCGCGACTTCTCACGGTCGCGAGCGCGGCGCATTTCGGCGGCAACTTCCGTATCACCAACCAACTCGTATTGATCGCCGGCAGCTTTCCAAAGCTTCTTTTGTTCGGTCGTTAATGCGTCGTACTGTTCTTTCGTGATTTTCATATATAGCACCGCTATTTAAAGGCATGCACCGCACGCCTAAGTTTACCTACTGCGATATTGCAGTAGGTTTATTCTTCGCCTGTAATAATTTGTCGCGCTGAATTCGCGAACGTTTCAACCGTCATTGCTTTCGGGTCTGTCAACCGCGTCACGTCTTTCGCCTTCAACTTCTCAGTTCGCAAAAGCTCGCCGCCTTTGTTGCCCAAGGCAAAATTCTGCATAAACGGCGACTGACGCTTAACCCAAGAATAAAAAGTTTCAGGTTCTCTGTTACCGTTATACGGCTCGATTGAACTTCGACAGCCGTTGTGGGCAGGGGGAATAGGACCGCGACCGTATTCATAGATTCGATGATTGCGACTCAAACATATATCGGTAGTCGAACCGTCAATGACTGAAATCCAACGATACCGACCATACAGCGCGGAAGTAATGCTTGCCGACACAACGCTAGCGATATGCTGCATTGAAGTTGCCATTACCGAACTTGCTTGACCTTTGATCTTGTTAATTTGCTTAACAGCTTCAGCAGCAGTTTGATTCGGCGTCAGCGCATTGGCATAGCCTTTGCGCAAAATGTTTTCAACGTTAACTTGTGCTGACGCCATGAATGAAGTAAGGAACGGCTTTAGCAACGCTCCGTTAGACGGTATTGGCTCATTAACGATCTTCGGCCAAAGCGTGTCGCCGCCTTTCTTGATCGCCAGTAAACCGAACAAAGCAGTAAAAGTATTCTTGACGTTCTCAACTTCAATATACGCCGCCGCGTCTTCATCTTGCATTAAAGAAGGTTCTTCTAAATCGTCAGCCAGAAAAAAATGTGCCGACGCATACGATATGCGTTGAACCTTTAATGAAGCCCGCATGAACAATTCGAGCCGCTTAAGTACCTTATCAAGATACAAGCTATACAATTTCGATTGCGACTCGCGCAAAGCTACTACAAGCTTGTTAAGCTCGCGCTTAGTCAAAGCGTCAAGCGTATCGTATTTGATGCGGCCGATAATATCCTTAAATTCATCTTCGACTGCAATCAAAAGCAAATCGAAAATTCGAGCTTCGGTTATCTTGACCCCTTCTGCAAACACTTGCAGCCGAACGGCAATATCGAACAGCAATTTTGCGTCGCGTAATGCCATTAGTTAGTCTTCAAGTTTCCATTTCGCTATCGTTGCTATTTGAAGTTGCAAGTAAGCAATTTGTTCTTCCCATGACAAACCAGCGCGATAAACGCTTGTCTTTATAATTGGTTGTGATCTATCAATGCAAATCACATATAAACCGTCAAGCTTTATTTCGCCACGCTTTATATCGTCAAGCGCCAATTCTAAAACAGATAACGGTTTGTCTTTCTTGTTATCATCACTGGCTTCTAAACGTCGACGGGTCAATTGATCCATTAGATGCCCACATTGCCCGGTTGCACAAGTGCTGCAACTTGAACGTCGGCAGCTTCTTGACCGTCAATTACAAGCGTTCGAGTAGCTGCATTCAACTTCTGTAGTTCGTCAATCCAGCCTTGGACTTCTTTAGCGAAAATTGGACCAACCGCGCCATGCTGCCGAGCTTTGATGATTTCCTTTCGTATGTACTCAAGACCGATGCTATTCCTAATCACCATTTGATAAAGATGAACCGACGACATTAGCAACTGCAATGCTTCGGGATGAATGTCAGCCAGCAAAAACAGCGGAATTCCTCTAACCGGCGTTTCATTGCCGGCGGCTTTGAATTCCTTCATATCGAACAGCACGGCCTTAACCGGACCTTGTGATTCGTCCGTAGTTGCTATGCCGTGAGTAACTAGCCGATTGTGGTTGAAGCTCATAAGTTACGGCGCTGTCGAGGGCGGAAGGTTAGCAGTTGTCGCGGCCGTTGTCGCGCCGATTTCTGCGGCAGCGCGTTCAATTGCCGCCGTGGCGTCTTTCTCAATCTCGGCCTTTGCTACACCGTCTTCTTGCGTCGCGCGGCCGGCTTTGCGAAGAATGTTGCGAAGTTCGGTCCAGCTAATCGCCTCGTCTTGCCAAGACTTTATAGTAGCGTTGACTTCTTCCGGCGTCATGCGCGACATTTCAAAGTCAGTATTTAACTCAAACTTGATTGACGCTTCGGGAACGTTGACAAAAACAGCGCACCATTCAAGCGCCCATTGCATCGCAGAACTAACGTTCTTAGCAATGCTAACAAGCGTGGATTCTTCGGCGGCGTTTTCCATGCCTGCTTCGGTTGCGGTACGTTGAACAGTTTTTTGTTCAACGACTTTCGCGCCAAGTGCCACCATTTGCCGTTCTTTATGTTCCATGCCTTCTTTAGCGGCGGTATTTTCGGCAACCTGAATCAATTCCGCTTTTGCTTCTTTAGGCAACGGCAAACCTTTTCGAGAACCGAAAGGTATCGTCTTGCCTAAAATGTCTTCGTACCAAGTCTTATCAAGTCCGCTGATTACCAACATTGGTTGCCCAATAATGTAAATCATTTCTTCGTAATCGGCGCTGTTGCGATAGTGTCCAATGTTAATTGTCGCCAAGTCTTTCAATGGTTGCGGATCAATGGACGGCTCATTGTTCTTGCTGCCGATGAATGTGAACGGAATCGCGTCAAGTGCTTTGCCTTTCCCATCAAGCGGATAGTACGCGCCCAAATATTTTACGAAGTTGTCCGAGCCAACTTCTTCCGCTCGCCACAATTGCACAAAATACCTGCCAGCGTCGTCTATACGAAGCTCGCGATATTGAGTCGCTGTGACAGTTTCAAAACCATCGTCTTGCAACGTATATTCTTCGCGTAGAACAATCAGCGCTGGAACCGATTTGCTACCGACGACTTTATAGCGCCAGTTGATAATATCCTTTGGACCGTAAATTGCAATCGTCGGTCGAATATTACCGCTTTCAAGATCGGCTTTAGTTGCAGGTGTCGTAACCGGCGGGTAATCGACAAACACACCGAGCCTGCCGAAAGCGATGTTTTGCAAACAAGCGTCTTTTGATAGTTGCTCGATACCAATGCCATTTCCATTGGAGTCGTTTTTAACAGCGTCCAACGCCGTTGGCATTTCGACAACCGGCGGACGCATAAAAATCTGGCCTAATAATCCAAGCGCAGTTCGTTGTGTGACATTGTAGAAAATAGCTCGAAGCAAATACGAATCGTAACGCGCAAGATTATCAGCTTCATTGTTGGTAGGGTCCGGCATCGGCAAATACGTTGTTCTTTGTTCTTTAACTACGTCACCGCCAGCTACACAGTGTGCGATCATGTCGTAAGCCGGAAACACCGACACAAGATCAGGTCTTGCGAACCGAACGCCAGTCGCGCTAGTTGACGACACTAAATTATTGCTGGAGCTAAAACCAGTTGCCGCTACCATGTAGTATGTTCCTTATACAAAGCTGACGTTAATTTTTTCAACGGCGGTTTTGCTGCCCGCAAGTATTCGATACTTCACAGTATCAAACGTGTGATTTTCGTAATCTTTGTCCGTTTCGTCGGTTTTTTCTTCGTCGCGCGGAATTGGCGGTAAAAGCTCAATTGTCGCAACGCAGTTGCGCATAAAGTATATGGCCTTACCCTCGCCTAGAATGGCAGCTTCGAGCCTATCGCGCAACAACTGCAACCCCATTGCGTTAGTGCCCGAGGATTTATCGCTTTCGGTCCAACTAATGCCGACCTTCTGCATAGCAACTTCTGTCGTGTCAACGCTAACGTCATTAACGTTTCTAATCTGATTATCGGCGGGTCCGCCTCGCGGTTGCTTCTTAAAGTGTCCTAGCCGCATGAATTCAATCTCACGGCTTCGAATACCTTCAGCTACCTTCGTAGCCGACATTTTAAGACCTTTGTTCGTGCCTATATCGTCGCTGCCGTACCATTCACCAACGCCGATTAAAGTACCGGCCGGAGGGCAAAATACCTTTCCGTCTGGCAGCACAACTTCTTCGCCATTGCATTCGGCAAACCATATGACACAAAACGGCGTAGTTGAACCCCAATCAAACGCCCGATCAACACGCCAGTAAGCCGGAACCGGAAACACAGGCAAGACGTGTTTATCAGCATGCCACAAATCATCAATAGCACCGCCGGCCGTGACTTCCCAATCGCCATACAACCAAGCTCGTCTTAAGTTTGGTTCTTTGATTTTCTCAAGTTCGGCCACATATTCGGCCGTAAGGTAAATGTTCTCGCGCCATGAACCAAATATATGAACTTGAGTTTTTACTACGTCAACTTCCTGCTTCGTCTTGGGATCAAAAACCCTAATAATTTCTTTGAACAACTGGCCCGGAGCAGCTTTGTTGATAAAGCGGCGCTTAACCCAATTGTGTCCAGGACCGCTTGGGTTCGTAGTAGCGAACACTTCAAGCGGAATCGGCGGTAATGGTTGGCCGTTGTGGGCATCGTATACACGCCAAACTCGGTCAATGCCTTGAACAGCATTCGGAGTTCCTGCCGTTACTTTCTTATGCGGCGTATGTATTTCAGGCGTAAATGAGCTTCGATTTGTTGACATCATTTTATCGTACAAATCGGGGTTAGCGTATTTCGTTAACTCGTTCCAACCTAAGAACGGATATTCATGGCCGTGAAAGTCTTCGTAATCTTTTACTTTCTTAGCGTGCCTAAATAACAATTCTTCGCCAGTCGGCCAAACCCATTTATATTCTTGCGCCGATTCTTTGAACTGCGCCCCATCATTAAATGCGTTAAAGAAGCGCTTAGATTGCGCCACCAAATCAGCAAGGTGCTTATATTCAACGTCGAATATAACGCCGCGCCAGAATGCACCATAACCAAGACCAACGCGCGAGCGAAAGCGCATTAGCTGTACGATAGTCTTACCAGGCCCGCGAGCGCCGTGATACAGCGTTACATTAGCCGGACTATCTAATGCAAACTCTTGGCTAGTATTTGGTATTGGCTCCCAAACAATTTCCGGCGGCGGTAGTTCCTGCTTAACGCCTCTAGCGATTGCCGTTAGCACTTACGCTTACTTCTTTTCGTAAAAGCGTTTGCTGTTCAACTGCCATTCGTTCCCAATCTTCGCCATGAGTTTTCACAACCATGACTCTATTAACTTGCACGCTAGTATTGTTATTCACGTTATTTATGGCCGGCTTTTCAATAAACCCGCGCACGTCGCCATAAGCCCGCAACGCTTTAATCCGGCTGTCTCTAACTTCGGGCGGCAAATCGTCGCGATTAGCCAGCGTCCAAATCAACCGAGCAAGTTCGGCCTTAGACGGTAAAAAGGCCGTCTCGCCGTCGTCTTCAGCATCAACAAAGGATTGCCGAAGTGTAATAACCTGCGGATCGTTCGGCCATTCAGCGGCAATGCGTAACGCGCGGCTAGTATCATTCGGGAACAGCACAAGCGCGACTTTGAACGGCTCCGGCTCGCGCAAAGAAAGCTCAGCAAACCTTTCTTTAAGCGCAATTAATTCTTCCGGCGTTTCAGCTATCGCCGGGGGCGCTGCCGGTTGCGGCGTCGTCACTACAAATGGCGTCAACAGTTTCATTGTGAGTAAGTATCTGTCGCGCGGTTTCTGTCGTCAACACATCGGAGCTTGAAACAGTAATTATTTGCGCCCAAGAGCAAGACGTATCAATCGCGCTGGTACTTGTCGCGCAACCGCTTATCAATGCCAGCATCGCCCAAAGTACCAACGTCAGCGCGAGCATCAACAACCTTTTCGAGTGTTTCATTTTTAGTTTGTTCCCGCTTAACTTCCGTTTCTAGAGTCTTTACCTGTTGAATCTTCTTGCCGGTGTTGCGCCCTTTCAAATACAACGCCAGCGCACCGCCAAACGCTGCAAAAAGCGCAGCAAGATAAGCATACAGTTTCATCATGTTTCGATCGCTTTTATAAAATGCGGCAAGGCTTGTTCAATCGTACCTTTACCAAACGGCGTATTATAAAACTTCTTCCAATATCGAGCCAGCAACCTAGGCTCGTTTGCCGGTAACGGATCGCGAACACGGCGATAATGAACAGCACACATAGCGACAGCATAATTAGCATTGCCAATTAGCTCTGTTGCCGGCGGTGATCCGCTTCCGTATTCACCAGCAAGTCTAAGAACTTTTTCAGCTAACTCCGGTTGATAGCGCAAATAGTTTTCCCACAAATCACGGTGCGTCGCGGGTTCCATTTGTCCGAATCCAAGCGCCGGCCCGTTTGGAACTTGAACTACGTACTGCAAATGCGATTCATGCAAGCACGTTCCAAGAACTAACGAAATGCGGTTTGTCTCGGCTAAGCCAATGCGTATTAGCACCGGCAATACAATACGGTCTTTGAATTGTTTTACGTCTATTCCATACATAAAAAAGCCGCCGAATGCTCCAAACTGCGAAGACACTCGGCGGCTAACTAATGTTCTGAATTTCAGAACAATCGACGGAAGAACTTACGGATTGAATCCGCAAGCCGTCGCAACGCCTTTACTATTCGGTCGCCCCATCCGTCGGCGCTTCCGGGGGCGACAGGTCGAAAGTTTGGTTATCAATTTCCAAGAAGTCCGACTCATTACCGCGCGAATCTAGCGCGGTAACATGCACGTCATACTGACCTTCCAAACCTGCCATTGCCGGAATGTTCGCGGCCGGAATTCGCGTGTAACCGTCTGCGTCCGGCGTCGGCTTCGCAACGTCGTTAAACGGTTCATCGTATTCGGCCGGCGTGTTGGCTTCACGAACTCGAACACGATTTTTGACGGTATCGGCCGAAACCGACTGCTTAAAACGGACAACGATTTCTTTAACTTGAGCCATCTTCAATCCTCACTTTGGGTTTAAGGAACGTCTTCTATGCCGCCGTCTGTTGGAGCTTCGATAGCACCTTCGGTCGGAGCGGGAGCACGGATTAATTTGGTTGCGGGCGGCGACGACGGAGCACTAACCTTTGTCGCAACAATTGCAGCAACGGTGTAGCTTCTGAAACCTGGCGGTTCTAGCCGCAAGTTGTACGCCATGGGTTGCCCAGCTATGCCGCGAATTGGCGGCGTAACAACGAGCTTCGTGTCTCGATACACAAAGTAATCAATAACCGTTCCGGCCGGTATCGGAGCGTTGTTCGTGTATTCTGTTGGCGGTAGCCATGTCAAACACGCGTCGGTTCGCGGGCAAGATGGCCCAAGCACTTGCATTAAACCAACAAGCGAAGCGGCTGCTACAGCACCGCCGCTAGCTGCCAATGTTTTCGGGTTCATGTTTTGGTTACGTCCCAATAAAAACGGTATTTGTTTTTGAATATGGTTCCTATCTTACCGGCCGTATCGGTTTGTTGCACGTCGTACCAATACGTTTTATTGCCTGGCAAATCGGCGTTAGCATCCGTCCAAGGAAAAATTACTTGGCCTATGCCAACACCAGGAACAACAACCCCAACACTTTGCATTAATTGCATTCCGACAAGCGGACCTAAATCAATATCGGCGTTTGGATTACGGTGCGTGTTCAACGTCAATAAGTAACTAAACCCGGTAATATCACCAGTAACGTTGATAATGTCCGGTCGCGTATCGCCGCGCTTACGTTCTAATTCACCACCGGTAATTTCGCTCATAACTCGAATGCCTGCTCTGAATTCGCAACAGCGATTACATAGACTTGTTCGGAGTTGTTTAGCATTACTACAAACGATTGTATTGAATTCGGATACAACGCACTGACTGGAACCAGCAAGCTTGCGTCTTTGCCTTGAATGATATACACGCCGGTCGAAGCCTGCAAGACATGCGCGAGCGCAAGACGCACGTCTTGCCCAATTATTTCATATGTTCCAGCTTCCGCATTTAGCTTAGCAGCATGAACATTAACAACAGGTTTGCCGCTAATTGAATACGTTCCCGCTTCCGCAACAAGCTTCTTAACAAGATTAAACGCAATTGTTTGTCCGCTTATTGAATAACTACCGGCAGCAACGCTAATGCGTTTAGCGGAACTTAAACTTGCGGCTTGCCCGGTAATTATATACGAACCGGCTTCCGCGTTCATTATCGCGGCGATTGCATCGTAAAGTAGGTTCGCATTTTGGCCCGAAATCGTATACGTACCGACCGACGCAACGAGCTTACGAACAGCTTGCAGCGCTACCGCTTGACCTGTTATCGCGTATGCACCTGCTTCGGCAGTCATACGTCGGCCATGTACCAATATGGCGTCATGCCCGGTAATCGTGTATGCGCCCACATTGGCGAGCAAGGTTCGCAGCCGGATCAACACGGCAGCGTTTCCGGTAATCCCGTATGACCCCGCTCCGGCCGCTAGGATGCGCGTAGCGCGCAGCAAAGCAGCTTGCCCCGCAACCGTATACGTCCCAAGCTCGGCCGCAAGCCTACGAGCGGCACGGAGCGCGGCGGCTTGTCCGCTGACGGCATACGTGCCGGCATCCGCTGCCAATCTTCGCGCTGCTTTGTTTACCGCCGCTTGACCGCTTATAGCATACGAACCCGGAGCGCACGTCATGCTGTAATTGGTAACAGAAGACGGATTAGCAAAAATCGCTTGCTGAATTATGTAATTGTTATTAGCGGTCGAAGTAAACGAAGCATTGCGAGCAATAGCCGTCGTTTGTATTTCGTATTCGCTCGAAACGATTACTTCGGTGCTAACAGAATGTTCGGCGTTAATCGGCTCTGTGAAGTTTGTACCGGCTGCAACATAGCTAGAACCAGAACCGGCCGCGCTTGCGTTAGCTATGCCACCCCATATCAAAGCATTAGCAGCAGCCGGCGTTAACGTTCCAGTTCCTGCCGTTGCACCATCGGTACCAGTTCCAACGGCCGTTTGATAACGCCGTTGTCCGGCTTCGAACGGATCGGAACCTATCGTAAGCGTGTTAGTGTGTTCTTGTGCGCTTATACCGCGATAGCCAACAACGTTGCTAAAATTCGCCGTTACGGTTGTAAAGGCCGCAACGTTCCAAGCGTAGGCAATGGCAGAAGAAGGTGCAGCACCAGCGGCGTTTTGACGCTGACGTATTGTGTAGGTGTTGCCGGCAGTATCAGTAACACTAGTTAGCAGGTTAACATCGGAACTATTCCACGTAACCTGCAATACAACAAGACTGCCGGCAAGAACAGCAACGCCAGCAGCGGCCGGCAGATTGTTAAGAGTAACGCCGGCAGTACCAGCATTCCAAGCTTGCCGGAAACTATAAGACATGAAGAAACGCCGCTTTTAATCGGCGGGAAATTATTCGTCGCTAGGTTCAGCGGCGATGGTTGCGCGAAGCTGCATGCGCGTTGCGCACAAACGGCCGTAGCGTTCTTTCAGCGCAAGGTAATCTTCAATAGGCATGCCACGCAATTCGTCGCGAGCGGTGACAGCAGCGTTGATGCGCGCTTTAAGCGCGTTTTCTTCTTCAAGCAAAGCGTCAATTGCAGCGTCGCCCGATGCGATATTTTCGTCATGCTCGGCAATCTGTTCGCCAAGCGTCGCAATCTTCGCTTCCAATTCAACAAGTGCGGCTTTCATACTCATATTTGTTACGCCATTGTCCAGAAACCAGCGGAGCCGTCAAAGTCCCAAGTGAAAGTCTCAGTAACAAGTAGCGTGATACTCGAAGCGTAATCGTAATAAGCCACCAACGGATCGGCCGGCGACGTTGGCGAATCGTTGAGGATCGGGAAGTAACGAAACGGGCCAATGCTGCCGCCGGAAGCGGTCATTACTTCATCGGCAATCGTGACTTTAGCCGTGCCGCCGGAGCGGGTAAGCGCGACAGTATCGAGGGTCAAGCCGCCGGCCGTGTATCCGTTCGCCGTGCTAAGATCAGCCGGCAAATCCGCCTCGACTTCATCGGCGGCGGCGTCGGGAGCGGTATTTGACGCTTGAATCTTGAAAGTATGCGCGCCCCAATTGTGAACCGCGCTCGCCAAGTCTTCTACATACTGTTCGAACTTAACATACGTTGCCATGCTTATTTTTTCCTGGCTAGCTCGGGAAGGCCGGCAGCATGGGCGGTGATAATGTCACGCATGCCCTCCGCACGCAAGCGGATGCCATGCTTGACGATTAACGGCTTACCTTTCAAGACGTTGCCGTTGTCGTCAACCCACACTATGCCGATTTCCGAGCCGTCGTTACTCGTAATTCGTAACACTTCGCCGTTCGTACTGACTTCCGCAACGACCTTTCCGACAATGCGTCGGCCAATTTCACCGCAAGCATTTGCTGGCGTTATGGGTACAGGCTGCTTGCTGTTCATTCGGGCTTATTGTCCATGTAACCTAGTATGCTTGCGCCTCGCAACGCAGCATACACACGGCGAAGCACCAGCGCAACGACAGCGCCAGCTATAAAGCAGATAACGCCAGTTATCACGCGGCGTTACCTTGAATCGAAGTCGGCGGCATTATCGGAGCATCGAGCTTCTTTTGTTTCACAATGCGTGCGAGCATGGAAGCGACGAATACAAGGATCGTTGCATATTGCAACATATTCGGCGGCAAGAAGTTCTTTAACTCCGGTGGAAGCATCGCCCAAGTGTTCAAAGCCGTATCGGGAAACGCTGTAACGAAACCTTGCAGCGCGACGCCTAGCGCGGCGAGACGAATCGACCAGAACTTAGCGAATTCATGTATGTTCGGAATCAGCTTGTTTCTGTACACAATGAAAAAGACGCAAATCATTGTGATGATAACGCCGATAAGAATTGCGAACTTCATGGGGTGTTTCCCTTTGATTCATTGCGACCCTGTTCCAAACCTTCGGCCTTTCCTTCAGCCGTGCCTTGCTTCTTAGCAGTTTCGGCCAATTTTGCACTAAGACCGTTGGCTAACTTCTCAACCTTTTCAATCTTAGCAATTTGAACTTCACTACGTAATTTAGACGCGCGGCCGTTAATGAAAAGCAAGACCGGCGAAACAATGCCGCCAACCGCGCTAATGATTAACGCAATGGCGGTCAATGTCGGCGCGTCAAGCATTTGCTACAAATCTTCGCATCTTGGTACGCGGTAAAATTCGCCGCGAAGTTCGCGATACTCGTCTTGCTTGCGGTCGGTCTCACGTATGAGTCTATCCCGCTCGGCCGAATCAACTTCTTTGCAGCGCTTCGCTTGCAAAAAGCGTATTTCACTAGCCACGCCATTCGACAGCGACAACGCTAAACGTTTCGAGTCGCGGTCTTGCGTTTCTTTAATAGCTTTGATTTCAGCTCTAAAATCGGCAGCCCGCGCGAAACCATAAGGTGACACAGCAACAGTAATTGCAAGCGCGCCAGCGAACGCCAATATAGACATTCGAGCCGTCCAAGAATGCATTGCCCTTCGGTACTTACGTTGTTCTTCTACGTCGTCCGACTGCGGCAAAGGCGGCGGATAAATGAACAAGAACTTCATTGCTGCGCTCTAGCAGGTTTGCGCGAGTATAGGGCAGCTTGAGCGCGCGTCAACCCCAAAAGAAAAAGGCCGGCAAGGTTGCCCCTGCCGGCCCGATTCCGCCGCGTCCTTGCGGCTACCAAGCGTTAGAGCTTGCGCCAGATGCGCGAGCCGCTAACGTCCCCTTCCTTCACGGAGCGCACGATAAACGTGCGAGTCTGCTTCGTCGCCGGAACCGACTGGTTCTTGCGATTCAGCCGCATCTTCGGGGAGCCGTCTTCGTTCAACACGTCTTCAGAATAGCGTGCGTTGGCGGAACTGACGGTGCTGGCGAGATTCTTCGACGGCTTCGCGACAAAGAAGCTGTCGCCAACTTCCAAATCGGCAAACGGATACAGCGAGCCACCCGGCCGACCGCCGCCGCGACCAGAAACCGCCGGAATCGTAACGCCCTTCTGAATCTCGAACTTCGGTTTCGCAACTTCTCCGGTGCTATTCCCTGCCGCGTCCGTGCTACCGTTCGCCGTCGCTGCCGCCAAATCGGCCGTGTTCTTCTCGACGCCCTTTTGCGTTGCACGCGTTGCAAGCCGGCCCTTCTTGCTGGGGTCCGCCAACTCGGCATTGACTTCGACCAAGCCAAGACCAACCAACTCGTTGGCTTCAGCCTTGGGAACCCAAGTAAAATGCGGATCGGTCGCCATTGCAGCAACGATTGCCGCTAGTCCAATATTCTTTGCCATGTCCCTAAACCTCTTTTGTAGTGTTGAAAGAATTAAAAGTTAATCCACGAAAAGAATGTTAGCGCTTCGGCCTAGTCGGCGTCAAGGCTTTTTGCGAACTTTCTTTTGCAAATTGATCCATGCCGATGATTGCAGCGCGACGAGCGTTTAAAATGAAGTTCTGCATTTGTGTTATTGAAGTTTCGAGCGCAACGGCTATCGGATGGTTTTGTCCACTCTCGGCCTTCGAACGTTCGTTAATAGATTCGGCAAGCTGTAAGATTTGCTCAAGACCATTAAACAACAAGCCTAAATTCTGGTACATAAACGGAGCCGATTCTAACAAGGTCATTACCTTTAGTCCGGGATCAGGACCAAGAATCGCCATAAAGCCGGGTTCGCCTGGCAAAATCGTACCATTGCGAATATCGAACGCAGTTAACCAACCTCGAACAACACTAAGACCCAACACTTCGAGCTGCTCATCATTAAAAGTCTTTCCCCATTTCATATCAATCAGATTGCTCATAATGCATCAACCTGATAAGGCTTAACCCGAACAACTTCAACTTTGGTCGAGTCAAGACGCACGTTAAATTCGCCAGTCTCCTTTGATGGTCGCTGAATGACTTCACCTTGTCGGCCGTCGTACAGTTCATTAACCAAAGTCAGCTTAACCCGCTGGCCTAAAAATATATCACTTCGTGGAATCATTCGTCACCTAATTCGTATATTGACCGGATTATTAGACCGGAATATAACTTCGTTGTCAACTAGGTAAACAGCGCCTAATCGTGCGCTGAGAATGGCGGCTATCTGCGCGGGCGACTTGCCCACAAGTGCCAGCGCCGACGCTATAAGCTTAGCGCGATAGACTTCACAACGTAGACAGCCGATCATTTACGATAGGCGAAAAGAAAGCGGTAATTTTTCGGGGGTTGCCAAGCGTGCGGCCAAACCAACCATTCGCGGCAAGCTCCGCAAGGGCATTTGAACCAAGCGGGAACCTTCCCCGCATTGCGGCTCGGTTTCATTCGAGTATGTGAATCAGCTTAGAAGCGGCACAACGTTCGCATTGCTTCCAAGCTATGATAACCAAGCTGACAGTTTCGGTTTCGTCCGTAATGAAAGCGCGCTGCCGAATAAGCCATTTGTGGCGGAACCAACAGCGCCAATTTTTCATGTTAGACCGCCGCCAGTCTTGCCACCAAACAGCGTTGTTTCTTGCAGCAATTCACTTATTTCCTGCTTTGGTGACAAGCCACGATAGAACGCTTCGCGGTCGCGTATTAGCTTTTCGTGCCGACGCGCGGCGTTAAAGTCGTTCGTCAATTGCTTGCGAATTGCCAGCGCAAGCGGCGATATATTCACGATGTTCCTATGGTGCTGCATTCGGTGCAGTCGCCTTCTTCGTCTATCTCGTCCGTTTCGAACCACCAACTGCACGTATTGCAACATTGCGTCAGTTCGTCAAGCGCTTCTAACAAAGCCGTGTCTTCAAGTTCAGCTTCGTCGGCCGCATTGTGCAAGCTGTTTGCGGTCCCTATCAAAGCTTCCGCAATTTCGTGCGCGCGGTCATTAGTATTCATGTTTCAATGGTCTCAAGGTCAACACGCGCTCCGTCAAACAACACCGCGAGCTTGTCAGTCAGTAGATTCAACTCGCGCAACGCCGTATCAATCTCGCGCTTCAGAAGCGGCGGCGTTGACGCCTTAGCGGCTAGCCGCTCGATACGTTGATGCCCCTTGATAACGCGTGCCAAGTGTACGCGGGCAATTCGTGCTTGCATTTCAATACCTTTTGAACCAATTGAAGCCGCGCAAAAAGCGGCGTGATTGCCTTTGAGTAAATGGCGCTAAAGGTTGTTTGAAATGCCAGCGTTGGTGCTTGTGGCTCCAACGCAGCACCGCTATTCGTGCTCTCGCTCGCTTACGACCTTGGCAAATTGCCGTTGAGAAAGTTGTCTATATCCATGACGGTATTGTACGGCAATACTCGCATTTGCAGCAAGTAGCGCTCGATTTCGTACACAGCCTTTTTCCAACCGAATGCCACGGTCCATACAAATCCTTGCGACTCAACGAACATCATGAAATCGCGTTGAACCGGCGTAACGTCAGACAGCCGGCCGTTCGCACGCTTCATTTCGATGTATAGACCGCTGAATCCGCCGGACTTGACAGGCAAGAAAATATCAGATACGCCGGCCTTAACACCTTCGGCCTTCAACTGCGCGGCTGCGACCTTATTACCGCGCGCTCCGGCGTTCGGTATGGCATGCAGCCAACGTAAGAACGGAACGGGATCGCCCGTAATCGGCAGCATGTGAGTCGAACTATAAGCGTTAGCAGCTGCAAAGCCGTAATTCATAGCAATGTTCGCCCAACAAAACACAGCCATTTGTTCGGCGTGCTCGGTTCCGCTTCCCGCTAGTTGCTCCGGCGTCATATCTGTGACAACTTCAAAGCCGCAATAGTTGCGTCAGCGAAGTCAACCGCTGTCGTCGCAACCTGTTTAAGATCAAGCGTATGCGTATACGGCTTGGTCGAAATGACAGCATGTAGAGCTACCGCCGTCAACAACGGTCGGATAATTAGCTTTTCGAACTGTTCCAATTCTTCGGCGTTCATATCAACCCCTTTTGAGTTGTGATTGAAGTTCATTTGATTTCTCTCCAAGGCATTCGGCCAAGCCATACGTCACCAGTACGGCTATTAACAATAACCATGAACACCTGTCCATCTTTGGTGAATATCACGGCCACAAACTCGCGTTAAGATAGCGAATGAATGCGTGCGCTTGATAGTAAAGCGGCCCGCTGACGCGTTTCCAAACGGACACTCGCCAAAAACCCTTGGAATAAGCAATGTGCGGCTTACCCGGTCGCGGCTCACGAAGTGTCGCATTCGTGAAACTGATTCGCTTATTCATCTTGTCGCCAATCGCTCGCGCAACATGCGGGTAAGCTGTTCGACGCGCTTGACGCTAGCGCACAAGCCCAACGGCTCAATACGCATATTGCCGCTAGCCGTCATAACATAGTGTGTCGGCTGTTGAACGTGAACAGCGGCGTAAGCCTTGGCGTAGCCTTCAAACGCCTTCTTACGTCGCTTGTCGTCGCGCTTGCCGGCCTTGGAGCGCGGCAAGGGTACGTTGTTGTCAACTAGATACGTTAACACACTTCGCGGACCCAAGTAGGACTTAATTTCGCTCATTTGCGCCCCTTGGACTGCCGACGAACGTTATTATTAGAATTGCGCTTGACTCGCGCTATTCTACGCTTTTTGCTTCGCGCGTGCTTGTTTCGGCCGGCACTCATTTTCGTCTATCTATCCAATGTGAATAAATAAAACCGGTTACAAAGATAGCGACACATTGCCAAACAAGAACCCAAGCTGCTTGGTTCATTTATCGCCCCGAATCGGTCGAACGTTCGAACGATCAGCAACCGCGACATTGCGACGGCTAGCCCGTAAACCGCGCTCGGCTGCGTCACGAACACGCTGGCGTCTATCTTCGTCCGCTTCGGCGCAACATTGATCAATCAAACGCTTTGCGGCTTGCTCGCGTTCGAGCTTGCGAAGAAACGGCGACTTCGACGCTATGCGCTTAACAGGCACGTCAAACAGCGTGCCTTTAGTTGGGGGTTTGTACGGCATTGTAGGCAAACTCCGTTAATCGAAAGCGTGATTGAATACGACCGGACGAAACAAGCCGGCCGTCACCATATGGTAGCGCGATATACACAGAACGCAGCTACACGGCTCGCCAACGTCAAAATCAAATACTAAAGCAGCCGGCGGCTTATTCAAAGGAACGCCAACATAGAAATCGACTTCGGCAGAATCGCACATGATTATGTCCGTTTCCGACAGCGCGACCGTTCGCACAGTCGTATCGCGGTCGCTGTCGTCTTCGTCAGCGAACATGCAACCAACGACAAAACCTAAACCAACAGCATTCGGCGTCATAAGTCACCTAACCTGCAATCTCGTTGTCAGCGATCAAGACGCGATGCGTACCATACTCGCGCTTGACAGCATCGGGCCAGAAATCCCCCGGCGTGTCAACCTGCAAGACTTGACCGGCGGTCCAAAGTTCAAAGCCTTCGTCATTCCAGTAAACGTCACCGGTCTTTAACTTGTCCATGTTAGCGCTCCAAGCACACTTTCAACAGCGAAGCGTCAAAAGCGTCAACCCCGCGACTCGCCATGTACGAAGCGAAGCGGATTCCACAAGCGGCGGTAGACTTCGCCAAATCCGACATTATTTTTGCGTCGCGAATGTCGGCCGTTTGATAGTTGCGTTCCTGACGAAAGGTCAAGCGCATAAAGATTGCGGTATCTTCGCCAGTCATTGCAAAGTCAAAGTCGTCAAGCTTAGGCATGGTTCGTTCGCTCCGTGTTCGTTTCTGTTCCGACCTTGGATACAGCTTAAACGACAGAATTAACTGCGTCAATGGGACTTTTCTTAAGATTCCTATAGACGCTAGATCGCCTTTCGTTTCTAATGTCTAGGATTACGTCTTGGGTTGACTCCGGCGAGCGGCGTTCCGGGCCGCGATACAAAGCGGCAACAACAGCGGCGGCAATAGCTTTTGGCGACATGAGCAAAACTCCGTTGATTGACGACGGTAGAAGTATACCGCCGGCAACCAACGGAAGGCCGTACCTAGATCACACTTCAGACATATCGTCTTCGTGTTCGCCGTCGTAAACCCGGCCGTCGCCTTCGGCAATCTCGCCAACGAACGCAACCGCCTTACGCAAGTCAAACCGGTCAGCATTGAACTGACGCACGCGAACGTTCCATAGCTCGCGGTTATCGTCAGTATCGAGAATCAAATCTACTTCGTCTTGAATCAAGGCCGAAATTACTTCCGGTGTCAACGCGTCTAATTCCCAAGACTCCGAGCCGAATTCTTCAACGTATTGCCCGGCGCGACTGTCGGTCAGCTTAGCGAAATTGGGCGGCGGGTTGTATTGCTCAACTTGATCCATGTTGAGCGCGAGCCGCTTGACTTCGACGTATGAGCCGCTGAATAGCGACAGCCGGTCGCAATTGTCGCGCGTCATATCCATACCGCTTGGATCATGGTCGCCCAAGTGCAACACAAGCGTTTCTTGATTGCCATGCTCGCGGCGGTATTGAATTCTTTTCCCGGCGGCGTATAGCTCCGACTGCGAAGCGTAACCTTTGCATGCGAAGTAATTAATGTCCCATAGACGGCAAACGCGCTCAACAACGCCGACTAGTGCATCCTTCTCGATCCACACTTCGAGCCGCACCGATTGGTTTTCCCAAAAATCAATCCGATAACGCTGATTGAGCTTGGCTATCGCGTCCGCTGGGTCTTCATACGTCGTATGCCCGCGCAAGAAGCGCGTTCGATCTTCGATTGAGTCCCAATCAATCAAGCCTGCTAAGCGTGCGTCGCTAACAACGTTTCCAAGCATGTCATAATTAGACTCGGCGTTAATCGTCGCAACGGCCCATCCTTCTGGGTCCGTTTCCTTGTCAACCCGACGCCAGCGGCTCTTGACCAACGCGAAGCGGTCAACGAACAAGTCGCGCGCGACGAACTGGTAATACAACTGTCGTAGCGTCAGCGTTAGCCCCTTGCGTTGATAGTGCGTCAGTATATCGTTCGCGTGCTGTATGACTAGCCGCGACTTATGATGAAAGTTCTTGTTTATAAATGGTTCGCGCACGGTTCAACCTCTTCGACCTAAGAACCAATCGAATCCGAACTTATCGAGCGCAACATACGCCACAACAAAGATAATCAATAAGACTACTAACACTATCGACATAAAGCCTCGCTTTGTTTGATCCAACTAGCAACTGTCTTCTGTGTAACTTTGTACTTACGCGCCAGTAAAGACGGCAAGCCCCATTTCTTCGCACCGATCAATACTAGCGTATCGTATTCGGCAACGCAAGCGGCTTTAGAAGCGTCGCTAGTGTAGCGCTTAGTTCTATGTTGTGTTAGCGCGGTATATTCGCCTTGCTCTAGGCAAGCGGCGGCTAATTCGCCAAGCAACATGCAATAGTCAGCATGGGTTATCTTGCGCTCGAAACGCGCTTCTTTAAGTGCAACGACGGCCACGCCGATACGTTCAACCAATGCGGTCATAGTCCGTCACATTGCCGAGCGGCACATGATGTACGACCTTCGGCGCGTTCGGGTCATGGGGCACGCCGACAATATGGCAAGCCGCAAGCACGCCGCGTTCAATATCATTCAATTCAACAACAACCCACATTGGGCCGTCTTGAACAACATCGAGAATCAAGCCGTTGGCTTCCAGCGCTTCTTGAGCCGGCTTGACGCTAACCTTAGACAGCTTGACTTGCTGCGTTAGCAAGTGTTCGGCTTCGAGTCTAATGCGGCGAAGCTCGGCGGCTCGGATTGCGTGAAGCAATTCGTAAACCTCGCTCCAAGTAGCTTGCTTTTTAGAGCGATCAGTAAAACTTGCAATCAACTGCAAAACATTCTTCGTCATACCTGTCTCACTTCAAGTTAGTTCAATTCGTGCCAACAGTTCGACAAGCCAGACTGTGAATACACAGAAGACTATAACGAATGCGACAATCAATATGCGTTTCACTTTTGCTTTTCCTGTAGCGTTGCTCCGGCACATTCTAATGCAGCAACGGCATCACGTAAGCCGCAATTGAATTGCTCGCGAAACATCTTATTCGCATCAGCAAACGACATTTCACCAGCGTTAACCCAATTAGCCAAAGTCTCGGCAACTTGTGCTTGAACTTTTTGCAATTGTCGTTGTTCGGCCGTATTTTGATCCCATCTTTCGCGAACTTCTTTCGTAAGACTCATTTATACAACCCTTGCTTTTCGTCAGATAATTTCAACGCTCCAACGCGAACACGACAACCGGTTTGCCGTCTTTCAATATTTCGACTTGCTGACGATCAAGACGCCAATCAAAGGCGTAATGAATCGCCGTCGCCAGACTTACAAACGGTTGCGGCCGTAACGCGCTAGGCTTAAACGTTAACATATACCAAGACATTATCCAATCCTCGCTATTTCCAAAGTCGTTCGGTCCTGAATCCATTGACAGACAAACACCCTAGCGCTGCTAGCGTTCGCTCGCAAGACAGCATAACGCATACTGTATCTATCGGCGTCAGTAAACTCACGCTTCGACATAAAGACGCTTTGACCGACCTGCATAGCGTTAAGCTCCGGCCATGCCGACGACTTCGGGCACGCTAGCGACGTGTCAACCCGCTTGCCTTGCAAGCCGCGCTCTTTGGTGCTCGGTTTGATTACTAGGCGCACGGTCAATCCTTTGGAAGCTTAATAACTACGTCAAAACCCTGCTCATTCAACTCGCGCAACAGCGACAAGCCAAGGTCTATTAAATCGCCGCCGGATTTAGCAGCTCGGCAAGCTTCGCCCATGCGCCAAGCTAAGACGTTATCGCATAGCGACGTTAGCGGCTCTTTCTGGTCTCGAAAGCCGATAAACATACGATTGTCTTTCGGCATGTTATCGAATCTCCACGTCTTCGCCACTTTCGATCATACGCAATACAATCACACAAGCAGCTTGCTCTTGCTTCTCACGGTCAATCAGCGCTTTAGGTAAGACGAGCTTGGCAAGCTGTTCTTGCATACCCTTGCTGGTTTCAATCTGCAAACGTAGCCAACTAGCAAAGCGCCGCTTTTCGTTCGGCTCAAGTAATAGTAGTCCCATGTTATCCAACCCTCGCTATTTCGTACAATGAATGCTCGTCGTGCTTCAATACGGCGAACTTCTTACCGGCCTTCTTACCGGCTCTATACGCTGCTACGCGCAAAGAACCTTCTTCGGTTTCGGTAAACGATACAACGAAGCATTGCCCGACTTGCATTTGATCGAACTTGTATTTGCTACGCAAGTTAACGTGCGTGTCTAGCTTGCGCTCCGTGCCCACTGGTATCAGCTTTAACGCCTTCGGTGAAGCGTCGAATATGTCGTGAGCCATGCCGCAACTCCATTGATGATTCGGCAAACCTAGCCTATAGGCGGTCGCAAGTCAAGTATATAGACATGATTTACAAATAAATGTGTCTATAGACGGCGCAACCCGCGAGTTTCCTAATGTAATATAAAATAATATATAATAATATAATATATATATAATGTATATATACATCTGTATATAGACAGACGTCTATATACGCCTGCTTATATACCTCTATATACATTTGTCTATATACATTGATGTATATAGACAGGTTAGGGGCACTTTGTATTATAACCAAAACCCACTAAAAGCTTCATAATCAAAGACTTAGTTGTATTATTTGGACTATTATTTTCGCTAAGTCGTTGATCGGTCAATACTAAATGACATTTATACGTACATCCTACAAGCAAAAAGGTTAAATAGCCCGACTTCGAAGCTCGAAACGCCGCTATTGACAGGATTCAATTCACGAAGTATATTAAGCACCATTCACCAACGCAGTTAAGGAAAGTAAATGTCAACACAAGTTAAAGTAGTAGTTCAACTTATCGACATTAACGGCGAAGTCAGCAAAGAAGTACCAATAGAACTAGATCAAAGCGACAGCGGCGAAGGCGATGTAACATACGCGGTACTAATGGCATTGCGAACGTTACATCCGATATACGTCGGTGACAGCGTAAAGGTTAAGCTAGTATGAACCGATACAACACGAACAAATGCGAGTGCGGCAAGGCAACGCGCGAAGCGACGCCGAAAGTTGATGCGCGAGCTACCCGCCGCTATCGAGAAAGAAGCGGCAGCACAAGCCGATATGCGGCGAAGCTTCAACCGTTGGGACAAGTACCGAACCAAGCTAACGCAGATTGAAAAGGCATTAGACCGTCTTGACAAAGACGACAACGAAGAAGGAACCCCAAGCCATGCAAACGCCTAAAGTGTCTTTGATCCTACGCGACCAAGACGTGACCGTGACCAACGTCAACATTTCGCCGGCCGAGCCTGAAATCGGTATTAACTCACGTCAGGTTGACGACTTCACGTTAAAGAACGAAGCCGGCGAAGTTCTGTCTTGGGACTTGACCTACGCCGAAGTTAACGCCATTTGCGAAGCCGTTTGGGATTCCGAACCCGACGAAGAATGGCCGGACCAAGACGACGAATGGCCGCAAGACTAGCGAGTAAAAGGGATTAGCCGGCTAGTGCCCTTTAACGCTGTCAGTCGCAACGCTTTTTACAACAGACAGCAACACCGGCAGTTGACAATACGGAAACTTAGCGACAGGCTCCGCCGTATGTGTCAACATTCACTAGACAGCGGCAAGTAGGATCAAAGCCCGAATGCGCGAGGAATCGCTACCATATAGCAAGCGGCCGAGCAACCGTATTTTGTAGTAAGAGTCAATTTAGCTACTTCCTGAATATCACCGCGTTCTACCAGGGTCTTTAGAGCACGCTTGATAGCGAAGCTCGCACCCATCTTATCTTTCTTGAATTCGGCTTGCTGACATAGTTTCTTGTGCAAGAAGCTATAAGGTATGATCTTTTCAGCATGCAGCAGCGGCGAGCCTACTTTGTAGCCTTCTAACTCCGACCAAGGCCGTATTAAGTATTCGCGAACCGATTTAATGCAGCGCGACAACTGCCGCATTTCGTCGTTATCAATGCCTATCTCCCCGGCGTCAAAACGACTTAGCAGGTTGCGCACGTCAGCAACAATAATTCCGAGTGCCCAATTGGCGGCGTGCTCGTCTATCGTCGGTTCGTAAGGGTTTAGACCGATAGCAACGACGGCGGCGAGCTTCAACGCTTTAATGTGGGCGCGATTCCAAAGATGTCGGCGTATTTCGCGCTCAGCGCTATTTATATTTGCGTCACAATGCTTATCAAATTGATCGAATAACTTTTGTGCAACAGCATCGGTGCGAACATGAATCGCTTTGTGTTGACTGTTCAAGCTTAAAGCGTGCGCACATAACGAACCAATTTGTTCCACTAATTCAAACGATGGTTGTACGGTTATATGCGCAGGATTTAATTCCGGTCTATCGCCGCGATACTCAATAACAGTAATGCGCGGTAGCAAGCCTTCGCTAATCATACTTTCATTGAGTGTTTCGTAAAAGCGTTCCGGTGTCGATTCACCTAACAATGAAAACGCCGGAGCCATAATCGTTGATGTGTTCTTTTCTTTATCGCTATAGATTGTTGGTCTTAATAACTTGCCTTCGCCGCTTTTATTGTATAGATCAAGCATCATGCGGCGCAAGCCTAGAAGATGCGGCGCAGCATGCTGTGACGACATTTGCGAAAGCATTAAACCAAACTCGCCAACAATGCTCACAAAGCTGCACGATGTTTTCGACATATACTTTGTCAACGCTTGCGCCGAGCTAATTTCGGCCGGTCCTACGAATTCCGCCGCGCTAGGAACAGTTCGAATAACAGCGCCGATAAGTTTGTCTATGCCACTCGCAATTGCTTCTTTACCTGTTCCCGTTGGCGCTAACAACAGCACATATTGATTAAGGCCGGTTCCACTAACGTTATAAGCTCGGCCAACAATACCCGACAGAAACCCTATAGCGCCCGCTATAGCAATTTCTGGAACCGGACGCGGCGCAGCATCGTAAATGAATTGCGCCAGCATGCCGACAAGTCCGGGTGGCGATGTGTACGGATTCGGCAAGCTAGGCGGAACTGCCGGAATTGCGCCAAGCGTTATCTTCGCCGCCTTGCTGATTTCTACAGCGTCAGCAATGGCATTACGCAAGCCTTCGATATCGACCGGCGGTAACATTCGGTCGAAGCACTTGTTTAGCATATAATTAATGTAGTCTTGCCGACGTGCTTTCGGTCGCAAGCCTAACGACGAATTTTGAAATATGCGCTGTATTTGTTCTTTGTTTTGAGTATAGAACGCGATTATATCGACTAGTGCAAAGTCTGCTTCCGATTGCGACGGATAAAGCGTTTCCCATTCGCCGCCATACAAGCTCTTAAACTTATCACCGTTTGCAGCAGCCAAGGCTTTCGCGATAATGTCTTGATCCCGTTCCGTTGCTTGCGCTGTACCGCTGTACATTTCACCGGCAAGATTGCGAATCCCGCCCATCTGTTCCCACAATGCTGAAACGAGTTGCGAGCAGTCGCTAATTGGCGCTTCGCGGTAAACATCGCCGGTCATTGTCATGTAGCGTTCTTTCGAATAGATTTCAATGGCGCTACGTTTACGACCATTCGGAACAACGCCGCGAACAATTAAGTGCAAGCCATTGCCGCTAGGCGAGCGTTCGGCGTAGCCTTGAAATTCACTATAGACCTTCAATTGCCGATCTAGAATAGCTTGCGGGTTGTCGTGCTTAAGCGATCCGTCTGCTTTCTTTTCGTAAGGGTCGTCTAGATCAATGAAGCAATAAGGGTCTTGCTCCGACAGAATGAAGCCGATTCCGTTATACCAGTCTGTCGACAAAGCGGCATTAACTGATTCGTCAAACGTTGACCATGTTTCGGAATCAGTGACGCTAGCTAAGCGTCCGTTGCGAGCACAGTATGGAACCTTCGTTGGCTTCGGGCTTTCGGTATCTTCATACCGCCACACGCACCACGAACGAAACAACCGCATTTCGTTCGGTACATTGTAGAACTTGCTTTGCATGATGCAAAGCTAACGAATAGAAAGCATTAGTATTAACTAGGTTGCTTGCGACGGTAAATTACTTTTATAGTCGCAACGCATTCGATTCCAAGCGGGTCTAAGATCGCCGGTCCTGGGTTACGCTTGTCTCGCATCACATCGGATATGTATGCGGCCGACACGCCTAGTTCGCGGGCAAGACGCCGCATAGAACCGGCTCGCTTGATACGGCCGGCAATAACAGCTTTTACATTCATGGGGGCGACAATAACGTAAGCTGACACTGTTGACAACCTTTTTGCTCGCGCGCATAGTAGGCACTCGGCGGCGTCAGGCAATACGGATTGAGGCGAAGCAATGCGACCGTAAGCGCGTTGTTAACCACCGAACCGGACGCCGCCTTTTATAAATCAACATAGTGAGGCAAAAATGAGCGCAGTTAATCCCGATCAATACGCGGCGAACGTTAGTCGCATTGCTGTTTTAATGTCTTGGAAGCAACCGCTTCCCGAAACAGACAAAATCTTTTGGCGTGACCATTTGTTGTCGCGCTGGCAAATGGCGCAAGACACACTCGCCGCCGCCAAAGCCGCCGAAATGGATTTGCGTAAGCAAATCGTTGCCTTCTCATTTGATCCAACAAAGCAAAGCGGCACCGAACGAATTGAACTTGGCAACGGCTACGAATTGAAAGCCGTCAAAAAGCTGAATTACGGCTTCGTCAAGCGCGGCGACGGCTCGAATAAACTCGATAAAGGCGCGGTTGATTTGGCGCTTACCAAAATTGAGCAAAGCGGGCCGGCCGGCGCTTACATCGCTGATAACTTAGTCAAATGGGAACCAACGCTTTCGTTGACCGAATACAAGAAGCTTGACGAACCGCTTAAGAAAATCATAGACGCGGTTATCGTCACTAGTGACGGCGCTCCGTCACTTGAAATCGTTCCGCCCAAGGGCAGCAAGTAATCAATCATCCGTGCGCGCGTTAGTCGGAAAGGATGCCGCTAACGCGTCGCACGTCACATTATGCGCAACCGAATAATCTCCGCCGGCCTAATAGCGCTGCTTGCTCGCGCACAACGTTACAGCGGTACCATTCCAGAACGAATGGACATGAATTCGCCCATTGAAATGCGGCAAGGTTTGGACGTGTATCTAAACGGCGAATTGCAGCAAGGCCGGTGTATAGAAGCCGACACCAAAGCTGGATACGTCGTCAGATACAAACTAAACAAGCACGGCGCTAAGTACTTAGAAAACGGCAAGCCGGCGATGCAACGCGTAGAAGGCAAAGTAGAATTCAGAAGGAAAGGCTGAAATGACGCCGACTAAATTTCCGGAACAAATCGTAATCATTGCCGAGCACCAACCGCAATATCAACCGCTACCTGCCCACATTAACGACGATGAAGCAACCACCCTAACGTTTTGTTGGCAGTTGACTTGGCGCGAACGTTTCGCGTTGTTGTTCGGCGGCAAGATTTGGCATCAAGTTTTAACGTTCGGTCAACCGTTGCAGCCGCAACTATTGCTTGTCGATAAGCCGAACCTTCCACCGCGCAAATGGAATGCGGCGCGTAAAGGTGTCAAAGCTTGACGCACAAGAACGAGAAGTAAAGAATGAATATATCTCAACTTAAGCCAGCGTCGCAACTCGCACAACGCTTCGGCGTTAAGGCCGTCATTTATGGCGGACCTGGGACGGGTAAAACTCCGCTATCAAGAACTGCACCAAGGCCGGTCTTGATGGTCTCTGAACCGGGCATGTTAACTATGCGCACGGTTCACAACGTGCCAGCATGGGACGCTTACACACCGGAACGTATTGACGAATTCTTTGATTGGATTATGCGCTCGCCAGAAGCGAAAGCATTTGATACCGTTTGTATCGACTCTGTTTCACAAGTTGCCGAGCTATTTCTAGCGCGCGAATTAACGAAATGGAAAGACGGCCGCAAAGCTTACGGCGAAATGGCGCGTGCTGTCATGAAGCATCTTAATGACTTGTACTACTTGCCAGAAAAACATACCTACTTGATTGCCAAGCAAGGTTTGTTCGAAGAAGACGGCGGAGTACTCCGCAAGCCATACTTCCCAGGTAAAGAGCTTAACGTCCAAGTTCCGCATATGTATGACGAAGTTTGGCACATCGGCTTGAATAATGTTCCGGGTCAGCCGACGCCAGTTCTAGCGATTCGCACGCGCGCAACGTTTGGAACGTTCGCCCGCGACCGTAGCGGGCGCATGAATGAATTAGAATTTCCGGAGCTTTCATCCTTGTTCGCAAAAGCAATGTCTTAATGGAGTGAAATAGCAATGCAGTTACAACAACCTTTCGACGCTACGCAGTTCGATCCAAGCCAGGGTATTCCAAGTTTGCCGGTCGGCAAGCATCCTGTCGTTATCTCGGCTTCCGAAATCAAGGCAACTACTGCCGGCGACAGCGGTATGTTAGAATTAGAGCTGTCGATTATCGACGGGCCGGCAAAGGGTCAGAAAGGCGCGTATCGTCTGAACCTTTACAACAAGTCGGAAAAGGCCGTAGAAATCGCGCATCGTCAATTCAGCGCCATTTGTCACGTCACTGGCGTGTATCGAGTGACGGACTCACAACAGCTTCATAACATACCATTTGTTGTTGAAGTTGCGTTGCAGAAAGACCCCGAAGCGGCTGCGAAAGGATATACCGAAGTCAAGCGCGTATTTGACATGCGCGGTAATGAACCCGGTAAACAAGGGCAAGCGGCAGCGGCGGCACAGGTTCAACAGCCAAACCAAGCTCCGGCCAGCGGACAACCGACTTGGGGACAACCCCAAGCGCAGCAGCCTACGGCAGCGCCCGCGAGCGGTCAGCCGACATGGGGGCAACCGCAAGGCGGACAACCCGGCAACGCGGCTCCGGTCAATACAGCGGCTCCGGTAGGTAATACCGGCGGTTGGGGTGCTCCCGCTAGCGGCGTTCCGGCTAACAATGCCGTGGGGCGTGCTCCGCCTTGGTCACAGAATCGGCCGTAACGAAGAATCGACTGGTTGGGCGCGTAGCGAAAGCGAACCTCAGCGCCAGCGCCGGACAGCGTAACCGGCATTTTTACAAACGCATTTAACCCGGTAGACCAATGTCGGATGTAGAACGAATTTTAGAAAGGCGTAAGGCGAAGAAACTTGCAAAAGCTAATGACCGAGACAAGCGACAACTTGAAGCCATCAAGCGAAAAAAAACAAGCTGCAAGCCTAGATTCCCCAGGCATCGGAAGCGCAATCGCCACTCGCATACACTATGACATAAACAGTTACGCTATTGAGGCATATCACGATCCGCACCGATGGCATTTAGGCGCGTCAGAAATAGGCGACGATTGTGCGCGAAAGCTTTGGTACAAATTTCATTGGTGCGGCCAAGAAAGCGGCGGAAACAATCCAAACCACGATGAACAACAGCGGCACAACAATTTCGGCCGCAAGCTCCGATTGTTACAGCGCGGGAATTTAGAAGAAAGCCGTTATATCGAATATCTAAAAGGCATAGGTTGTGAAGTTTGGACCGTTGATGCCAACGGCCTTCAATTCCGAATGAACGCTGTCAACGGGCACTTTGGCGGTTCAATTGACGGCGCAATGCGATTGCCACCGCGTTACGGCATCGAAGAAGTTGTGCTACTGGAATTTAAGACCAACGGAACCGGAGCCGGTTTTAACGGCTTGACCGAAAAGAAGTTGGCAGTTCACAAGCCGCAACACCAAACGCAAATGAATTGCTACGGCAATCATATGAAGCTGCGTTATGGTTGTTACATGAACACAAACAAAAACGACGACGATATGTATGTGGAAGTCGTCGCTTTGAATTGGCAGCAAGCCCAACAATTTGAAGCCAAAGCCGAGCGGATCATAACGACGGATGAACCGCCGCCACGTCTGGCAGAGAACCCAACTTATTTCAAATGCGTTCAATGCGAAATGAAAAGCGTGTGTCACGAACGCAAGTTACCTGAATTCAATTGCCGGTCTTGTTCATTCGCTCGGCCAGTTACCGGCGGTGAATGGAATTGCGGGCATCATAACGCCGTAATTCCGCGTGAATACGTTCCGAAAGGTTGCCAGCATTACCGAGCGATAGTCAATGGCTAAACTGAAAACAATTACTCTGTACCGCGAAGATTCAACAACCCATGTTGTTATTCGAAACGTAAAGCATATCTTTTGGACCGCTGGCGGAACCGTGCTAGTGATCGCGCAAGTTACGAACAAGAAGACTGGCGCGCATCATTACTTGCATTGGCCGCGTGAACGAATTTGCTGGTTCAAGGATTCTGGTTCTAGCTAATGCAAGCTCGCTGGTATCAAGATGAAGCCGTGTATAGCGTCTTCGATTATTTTCAACGTGGAAACTCCGGTAACCCGGTAATTGCCATGCCAACAGGCACAGGCAAGTCATTTGTCATTTCCGAATTCATTCGCCGTGTATTCGAGTCTTGGCCGCGCCAACGCGTAATGATGCTGACGCACGTTAAAGAATTGATCGAACAGAACACAGAAGAAATGCTCAAAGTTTGGCCGACTGCACCGATAGGTATTTATAGCGCCGGACTAAAGCAACGCGATATAATATTGCCCATAGTTTACGGCGGCATTGCGAGCGTAAACAAAAACCCACAAATATTCGGGCATCGAGATTTATTGGTGATAGATGAATGTCACTTGCTCGCGCCCAAAGACGATACCATGTATCGAACTACCATAGCAGCTCTGACGTTAATTAATCCGTATCTGAAGGTGATAGGATTGAGTGCAACGCCATTTCGCTTAAAACAAGGAATGCTAACAGACGAAGGCGGACTATTCACAGACGTTTGCTATGACTTAACAAACTACGAATCCTACAACCGACTAATTGCCGAAGGCTTCATTGCTCCTCTAATACCAAAGCGAACTCTAACGCAAATCGACGTGTCTAATGTGGGCATATCAAACGGTGATTTCAATAACAAACAGCTAGAGGCGGCGGTAGATAAAGACGAAATTACTTACTCGGCATGCAAAGAAGCAATCGAGCAAGGATATGACCGGCGTAGCTGGCTCGCGTTCGCGGCCGGCATTGGCAACGCCGAACACATCGCCGCCATGTTGCAAAGCTTTGGTATTCAAGCCGCCGCCGTGCATTCAGAGTTGAGCGACGACGAAAACCGCCGCCGCATTGAAAGCCACAAGCGTGGCGAGCTTCGTTGCTTGGTCAACATGAACAAGTTAACAACCGGATATAACTATCCGCCGATTGATCTTATAATTGATTTACAACCTACTTGCTCACCAGGGAAGCATGTTCAAAAAATGGGACGCGGTACAAGACCGTCGCCGGATACCGGCAAGCTTAATTGCTTGGCGTTGGACTATGCGCGCAATAGCATTCGCAATGGTCCTATTAATGATCCAAAGATACCAGGAAGACCGGGTAAAGGTACGGGTGACGTACCTATTAGAATTTGTGATTGCGGAGCCTATAACCACGCCGCCGCTAGATGCTGCATTTCTTGCGGAGCCGAATTCTTATTTGAAACTAAGATATTTGCCGAAGCTTCAACCGAGCCGCTTCTACGATCGGACGCGCCGATTGTTGAATACTTCGATGTACAAAAGGTAATTTATAATCGACACGAAAAGAAGAACAAAGACGGTGTTCTAATGACGCCGCCGTCCATTCGCGTGTCTTATTTTTGCGGCTTGCAGATGTTCAACGAATGGGTTTGCTTGGAGCATCCCGGCTTAGTTGGACACAAAGCGCGCGACTGGTGGCGAATGCGACACGCCGAAGATCCGCCGCCGACAACATACGAGGCGTTGCGCCGAACGCGAGAGCTAAAGATACCCGCACGCATTCGAGTTTGGGTTAACAAGCCGTATCCGGAAATAATTGGCTATGAATACTAGATTTGGTAAGACGCAAGCGCAGTTGACAGCATGCGACCGCGCGCACGAAGCTATATTAGATCACCAAAGCATATTGCTTAAGGCCGGAGTTTGGCGAAGCTGTATTAATTGTGTGAATTGGAGTAAGCCGCACATAGGCGCAAAAGAACGTTGTCTTTTATACAATGCTATGCCACCGCCGGAAGTAATCGTAAACGGTTGCCGCGATTGGGACGACGACATACCTTATTAATGGAGTACAAAACAATGCAAAAAAAACTAGAATTACGCAATCCGAACGGGTGTCTAAACATGGCACACGAAGACGAACCGATTTTTGTATTACGTGGCAATGACGAATTAGCCGCAGAAACAGTTTACTATTGGGCGGAATCTTATCGAATTAACAAAAAAGCAGAAGGTCAATGGACCGAAGCCAGGCAAGCGAAATACGCCGAAGCGATTCAATTAATCAACGAAATGAAAAGCTGGCAACAGCTTAAACAAGCTGGTTTGAATCCCGTTAACGATCCGTGGGGAAAGAAATTTGCCGAAGCGGTTATAATCACCGATTCAAGCGGCGTTCTACAAAAAGTTTTAATCGACGGCTTTCCAATTAGCGACGGAAATATACAAAAAGCCAATGTGAAAGTTCGACTAACAGAAGTTCTAACGTTAGAGCTTTTCATTAGCTGCAAGAAAATCGAAACAATGACGGTGGATAACAAATGACCGCCATAGACAAAGGTATACCGCCACCAGAAGCCAACAAGAAGGCTTCAAAGCGTGGTCGTAAGAAGAAGATTACAGAGCCGCAAAGCACGACAGCGGCGGGACTTATTAAGGCGCTACAATTTGTCGGTCTAGCACAGCGCTCGGCTGGAACGTCACATCAAACACATTGCCTAATGAACAATGGTTGGTGTGTCGCATTTGACGAAGTGTTTACTATCGGTTGCAAGATTGAAGAAAATATATCAGCGTGCCCAAAAACTCAATACCTGTTAGACGCGCTGCAAAAGTGCGGCGAACAAATTGCCATAGCGCAACTATCTGAATACGTCTTGTCTGTCAAGTCCGGTAAGTTCAAAGCGTCTATACCCTGCGTTGGGTTCGACGCGGTTCCAGCAACCGGGCCGGATGCCCCTATAGCAGTCATTACAGACGAGCTGCGAGCCGGCTTCGAGACGTGCGGTTGGTTGGTACACGAAGGCGAGCAAGAAGCCTATAAAGCCGCCCTACTACTTCAAGGCGGGTCGATTGTGGGAAGCAACGGTTCTGTTTTGCTGGAATACTGGCACGGCATAGATTTGCCCCCAGGGTTGCTTATTCCGTCGAAAGCTGTCAACGCAATCGTCAAGATAAAGAAGCCTTTAACTCGCTTTGGATTCTCAGCAACGTCAGCAACTTTTTACTTTGACGATGAAAGCTTTTTAAAGACACAACTGTTTGACGCTCGATACCCGAATTACAAAGCGGTGTTTGATAAAGGCGGTTTAATCGAAGCAGCGCATTTACCTACGGATTTCTTCAAAGGCTTGCAAGCCGTGCGTTCTTTCAGTGAAGACAAGTTTGTCTTTTTAACTGGTGATAAGATACAATCGAACACGCAAGAAGAACTAGGCGCGACATACGATCTACCTGGCATTCCAATCAACTTTGCATTTAATCAAGAAATGCTAGCAGCAATTGAACCGCACTTTAAGAGCGTGGCTTTCCATGAAGCAGCCGCATATTTTAAAAACGGCAAAGTGCGCGGCGTGATAATGGGCGGCTCGCATTACGAAGCTAATGCGAGTCGTTGAATATACCGACGCTGAGTTAACCAACGTTGCGACCGGCAGCGTATTTGTTTATGACATAGAAGTTTACCCAAACTTCTTTTGCATTTGCTTTCGCAACATAGTAAACGACAAGCACGTTATCTTTACGTTTTCACCAGACACAGCGCTTAACGTTGATAAACTTCGCTGGCTTATTTGGAAATTCTGTCTTGTAGGATTTAACTCGAATAACTACGACCTTGTATTACTAACACTAGCTCTATGGGGTTCATCAATCGAACAACTGAAAGAAGCTTCGGATCAAATCGTTTACCAAAACTTGCGACCGCGCGACATGGAAAAAGAGCACGGTATGCAGTTGCCAATACTTAACCATATTGATCTAATCGAAGTTGCGCCGTTAGACGCATCTTTGAAGCTGTATGGCGGACGATTGCATTCAAAAACCATGCGAGATTTGCCGTATAGTCCAGAAACAATTTTAACGCGCGAACAAGCAGCCGACGTAACCGAATATTGTTGCAATGACTTGGAACACACTAAGCTGTTGCTAATCGAATTGTTCCCACATATCGAGCTTCGTCAAGACTTAGGAAAGCAATATGGCCGCGACATGCGCAGCCTTAGCGATGCTCAAGTTGCCGAAGCTATCATATGCGGCGAGCTGCAAAAGCATAGTGGTTGGTATCCACGCCGGCCTAAAGAAGTTCCGCCGACATGCACGTATGCTGTACCGAGCTACATGCAGTTTCAAACTAAGGAATTGCAAGCAGCTTTGGCCGTAATCCAACATGCCACGTTTGCTGTCGAAGATAACGGCGTAATTACAATGCCAGAAACGGTTAAGAAACTAAGCCTAAAAATAGGCAAGACCGTTTATAAGATGGGCATAGGCGGGTTGCACTCGCAAGAAACTGAGATATGCCACAAGGCTGACGCCGAGACAGACTTAATTGACGTTGACGTTGCTAGCTACTACCCAATGATAGTGCTCAATCAAAAGCTATTTCCGCCACACTTGGGCGAATTGTTTTTGACTGTGTATCGAACGATTGTCGAACGGCGACTGACGGCTAAGAAAGCTGGCAATAAAAAGATAAGCGAAGGGTTGAAGATCGCAATTAACGGCATCTTCGGTAAATTCGGCAATAAGTATTCCGCCGTCTACGCTCCGTCGTTAATGCTGCAAGTCACATTAACCGGGCAGCTTTCGATTCTGCTTTTGATTGAGGCAATCGAGCTTGCCGGCGTTCCGGTTGTCAGCGGGAACACGGATGGCATAGTGATACGGTGCCCTAGGGCGCGCTATAACGATCTTCGAGGCATCGTCAACGCTTGGGAAGCGGCTACCGGGTTCAGCACGGAAGAAACGCGCTATAAGGCTCTGTACAGCCGCGACGTAAACAACTACATCGCAGTTAAAGAAGACGGCAAGTGCAAGACTAAAGGCGTCTATTCGGAAGTAGGCTCAGCACAAAATAGCGTATTGTCAAAGAACCCCGAAACGCTAATATGCTCCGACGCCGTGCAAGCTTTAATTACCAAAGGCACGCCAATAGAAGAAACTATTAAGGCTTGTCAAGACGTGCGCCGCTTCGTAGCAGTTCGCACTGTCAAAGGCGGTGCCGTTAAGAATGGCGGGTATCTCGGTAAAGCAATCCGCTGGTATTACGCGAAAGGCGAAAGCGGCGTTATCGAGTACAAGACGAGCGGCAACAAAGTGCCGAAGACAGAAGGCGCACGGCCGTTAATGGTCTTGCCCGACAATTTACCGGCAGACCTTGACTACGCTTATTATATCGCCATAGCTCGCGAAATGCTGTTTGACGTTGGATATTACGTTCGACCGCATACGCCACAATTCTTTTAGGGAAACTCCGGCCAACTTTTCACGCCAATAGCTCTATAAGTATTAGTTGACGATATGTGAATTTGTGTAAAGTTGTCGCCATCTGGCGACTCCCAAACGCTGTTTACATCGACATATACAAACACTTGTCTGTCTACGTCAAAATGTAAAGCGTATGCATCGAACGGGTTGATACCGGAAGAAGTTCCTGCAATAGTTTGGACTAAACTCCAAGACGTATTGCCAGTTGCGCTGTTGTAAAATCTTGTATTGCCGTCAATTGAATTGTAAGATACAGCAACCCATACACCGTTCCCATATGCAATGCCAAACAATCCGACATTTGGTGACGAAATCGAGCTTGTATCTGTCCAAGTTGTTCCATTGGTACTTGTGCGACCAACGCTATTACTAGAACCGGGTATGACTACGATTCTAGTACCGTTGTAATCACCGGAAATAGGCGCGTTTCCGGTAGTTGTAGTGCGCAAGGTCCAAGTTACGCCATTCGGGCTAGTTTGAATACGCTGTGTTGTACCGGCTGCGCCAGTGATATACAACCCCAACGCCGCTACCCAACGAACCCATGTTCCCGATTGATTAGCGGCCAACGTTCTTACAGTCCACGTTACACCGTCCGGGCTAGTCGCGGCGCGTTGGGCACCTGTGCCTAGATTTGCAATTAACAACAATTCAGCGCGGCTTGGGGACCAAGTAACACCGACACAAGTACCGAGCGAAAGACTTGCTAAATTAACCGGCGTGTTCCACGTAATGCCGTCTGCGCTAGTTACAACAGCTCCGTCAGTACCTATCGTGCCCACCGCAACCCACAAACCTAGACCTTCTGCCCAAATGATAGATTCCGCTTTGATTGGCGGCGGCACAATAGCCAAGTCAACCCAAGTTGCGCTACCAGCGATTCTATAGAACCAGCTCGTATCGGCATCGACACCTACGGCTATGGTATCGGCCGATGGTGGCAGATAAGACGTCACCGATATTTCAAACTCACCGGTTGTTTTAACTACGTCGGTCTCGGCGTCGCGTATTGAAATTTGAATAACGGCGTCTTTGGTTCCGCCACCGGCCGAAACTTCCCAACTAACGCCAATGTTCGTTGTAAACGTGCTCCAAGTTTCAATAGTTGCGCCGTTAACATTCGTCGGCGCGTCGCCACTAACTTGATGCACCATCACTTCCCACTTGGAAAGATCGAGCGGCCCGCTTTCTAACCACTCACCGGCAACGGTCAGTTCACCGCTGCTACTAATGCCGCCAGGTACTGTAACCGGAACGCCGTCAATGACCAAAGCGACATTATCCACCGTGCCCGCATCGTTACCAGGACTTCCGATAAGAAGAAGCGAGCCGGTGTCTTGCATGAAAATAGTAAGCGACGCTGTATAAGAACCGCTACCGCTAAAATCGCTTGTATAAACTATTTCATGATTTGACAGCGCAACAACACCAGGCGGATATGGGTCAACTGGATTCGGCGTAAAGCCGCCGCCAGGACCGTATGCATTTTCGTCAATTATCTCAAGAATATAATCTTTGTCGTTGGCGTAATAACGCGCGTCATAGTTGACGGCATGTACGACCGAAGTCATTTTAGTTTGTGGGTCTTTCTCGGCAACCAAGAACGCCGTTTGTTGCGTTTCTTCGTCCCCTATCAAAAGAAACGTCGCGCGTGCGTAGCCTTCTGGGTCAACTACCAGCGACAACGCCGGAGCGTCGGCAAGAACGACTTGGTTAGCATCTGTGCCTGCCGTGCATTCGATTGCTTCAACCGTTCCGTCATAGTGCTGCAAGAAAATTATGTAATCGTCAAACTCTGTCAAATCAACTTTTTGAGAAAGCGTTAGTTCTAGTCCGTCAACCGCGATTACTTCGCCGTCTTGTGATCCAAACCGAGTGCTATCTGAAACTAAAATACGATCGTTTCGAATCAACAAATCGGCTTCCTGCGTCGCTTCGAACTGAATCGCTAAATTCTGATAGCGTATCTTGTTCCACAAGCGCCACGCTAAAAAGTAACCTTGCAAGTGATTACGAACGCCTAAGCTTTCAACCTTCTTCGGATTAACCGAAGGGTAGTCTTCTGGCAAGAAAATTGTAATTACGGAATCATCTTGCGGGTTGATGTAAGTAAATTCGATGCCGTCGTTTTCGTCACTGTAACCAAAGACGAACTCACGAAGCTCCGAACCGGGCAGCTTATTGCGATGATTAAATAATAACGTTGAATTGTCAGTTTCTTTCTCAAACGACAATCGTATTACGCTGCCGCGACGATATGCGACGCAATTTATGGCTTGGCCCACAATGGCTATCATTTCTTCAAATGATAGATTGTCGTTATCAAACGTATAGCAAAACTCCGCCGCGTTCGTATGCCCGAAGTAATCGGCCGCGTCTTCAACAGTATCGTATATATTGGCAACGTCAAGCTCGCCGGCACTTCGATTGCCTAAGTATACGTCGCGGCATATAGCCGAAATTATTGCATCGGCGCGTTTAGTTGCAACGAAGGTTGCCGTGAATTCGCTAGTAGCTCCAATCCGCTCCGGCAACTTGCGCGTAACCAGCATGTTTAGCTTGCGCTCTTTCACGGCTAAAGCGCTCGCGGTTGCGAACGTCTTACAATGAACCGTAGTGACGTTGCCGAATTCTTCTTCGGCTACCGGCGCAACTGAATACACGTCACGCCAACGAACTTCGTCAACAATAGTACCTTCGGTAATCGTGTCTGCTTCGGTGTTGCGCTTGGCTCGAACCTGACAACGACCGTAGAAAGCGGTAAACGAAGCTTTTAGCGTAACGGCAATGGTTTCTTTCAATGTGGGCGAGCCAATCAACACGGCAACAAAAGTTTCTGGCGTTCCAACAGGAACGTCCAACCCATTGACCGGCGTCACTTCAACGAAGATTTCAACCGACGCCGCAACTTGGTCAACACCATTGTCTTTATACAAACCGTTAGCCGCGATAAAGTTGCAAAAGATCGCATTAGCGCTAACATCGCTCAATACGAACGGACCTATCCAACGGTCGCCGTCAACAGTTAGTATTGGACTCAGCGGCGGCGAAGAACCATCCGGGTCTATAGTTTCTAGTATGTCCCAATCAACATTGATCGACGCGGGATCATCTAACAAAATCGTGTCTTCGGTTACGGCGATGATTTCATATGTACCGTCAAGATCGAAAGCGGGCACAGTTGCTTCTAATGTAACAGTCATACCGGCCGCTGTTGAACCGTAGTCGCCGCCCATTGGCAATACTAAGCCGGTATACAAATCCCAATTCGAATTCACCGAACCCGGATCAACTAACAGCGCGCCAAGATAATGAAATCCAAAGCCGCCGTCGTAAATAGAAATTTCGGCAATTTCAAAATCGCCTTCCATATTCGCTAATGCGCCCAATACTTCGCCGTCAGGGTCCGACGACGCCATAACATGATAATCGTTATAAGCGGGTCTAGTATCTTCATTTTGAACTACCGATACGGTATTGCCGACAACCCAACCCGCCGGAGCGACTTGCGGCACATATTGTGGTAAGGCAAACCAAACATAGCCGCCGGTATCAAACGACGCGCCGAAGTTGTTAGCGGCCCCCGGCGAGCCACCAGAACCTACCAAGTGCAAATATTGCGGTCCTGGTATCACGGAAACCGAGCCTTGTACCGCGCTGGAAATCGTAACCGCATCGCCTTCGGCAAACTGCGAAGCAAACGGTGTTGCACCTTGAAGCGACACATACCGAATCACATTAGGAAACTGGAAGATGATGTTTCCGCTACCGACAACTTCGGCTTGATTCGGCGGTCGCAACACTTGACCGTTCACGCCGTTAGATCGAGCGACGCTAAAGACTCGCGAGCCGATAGCAGCGCCGATTTCTAGTTGCGGTTCGTCGGCGGTTCCGTTTGGCGAAGCGAACGGCTCATAAACGGCAACGCTGGTGCCTGGTATGTTCTCCGCTAGGGTTGTTCCGTCGCGAACATCGGTAATTTCGTAGTAGCCGCGACCGATACACATATAAGCGTATTCGACTTCACGGCCGCTTTCGAAGACCTTATAAGGCGTCGCGATTAGGTCCGGCGTTGAACGCACTTGTCCAAAAATATCCGGTATGCGTCCGTTGGGACGCGGCCGGTTAGTACGCTCTGACAGTTCGTTGTTAGGCGATGGTGTGTTTTGATTGCGCTGTGCTGTTGTGGGTATCGCAACCGTTGGCGGTGCGGCCGGCATGAATGCAACAGCCGCAACAGCGAATACAATCGCAGCCACAATTAACACCCCCGGACCTTCGGGATAGATAACAACAAAGAACGGACCTTGCAACTGTGCGAGCCGTTCGATTCCGGCTTCGTCACCGGGCGTCACGTCGTTATCTTTGGAAACTTCTTTGTGATAAATGCGAGCAGTATCGGGAAACACCGGCCATTGCGTTGCCAGGAACGCGCATAAATCTTGCACGTCATGTTTCGTCCAAGACGCCTTATCAACCAACGTTGGGATAATCGTTACTTGCACAAAAAGAACCTTACTCTATTAAATCCTAATGTTGCGATTTCTAGCGGCATGTATTGAACACCCCCGACTTCGAGCAAATGAAACACGCGACCGTTAAACCAAATGCCTACATGCGCGAAGCCGCGACGCTGCATAATTACCAGACAATGGGAGCGAGGCACTGACAGCAATTCGATACCTCGAAGGCTGTCTAGGTCAAGCCGCCTTCTTGTCGGAGCGCAAAGCACGCCGTGCAAACGTTCTTCTAAGTCTTGACCGACCAATGCTTGCCAAACTTCAATTACGAAGTGTGCGCAGTTGTATTTGTCCGGCGAATAGCGGCGACTAAAAAACCGATCTATCACAACAAACCCTTAAGCATGGGGAAGCGCGCCAGTGAATACTTTTCGCCAGTTTTGTTTTTGTTTAGCGAAGGCGCGCGAGCTTCAAACTTCGCACCTTCATTTGTCATTGCAATTTTGCGTATCTGCAAGAACAAAGGACCGTAAAGCGGCTCTGTCAATACGTCACTTCGATAGGTTCGGTAAACCACCGTAGGCAATTCGTTGCTAGTATCGTCTTCGCGAACAGCTTCGATATTCTCGGAAAATATCGTACCTAGATCGCCAAAATTCACACTGAGAATTTGGTCTAAGTCGTCTCGCGGTCCAGTTAAACCTATTTGCATCGGGCAATACTCATATGCCCAAGTACCGCTGCCGTCGTTGTGGTCTACAATGACCCCGTTGACAGCGTTTCGAACGACTCTATATGTTTGCAGAAAACTAGAGTGCGCGATTTCTAAAAGCTCTAACTGAACAATCGACGACTTAGAGTTTAGAAAGAATTCGCTATACTCACTCACGTATGCGCTTCTTCGTATTCGTCAATCGTCGTTGTATCGTCGGCCGCTTCTGTTAGATTTATCGGCGCTTCAACTTCTAGTGTAGCCGACATGAAATAGCTTAATCCTTGCTGTCCGGTTAACTTTAACGTCTTCGGCACAAAACGCGCTGTAACTGTTTGGTATTCCGTCTTGTCTAACACAAGATCAATTGTAAACGGCAAAGAACCGCGCGCTGTCGCTGTTCGAAAGAAAGCGTTTAGATAGTCGTATTGCTCCGGGTCAAGCTTCCAAGCAACGTTCACATCAAATGCAGCGCCGATAATGTCTTTGCGCATTCGCGAAGCTCCGCCGTCAAGCTTGACCGACAAAACTTCTTGACCACGATCAACTGCGTAACCAGCGCTTTCAGGAATAAGTAGCAATTTCATCGCTTGCGACTCGCATTCGTGTTGCGATTAATTGACTTGGATACGCGCGAGTTAGGGTCTGCCAACTGCGAAGCAACAACGCGCGGCGCTTGTTCGACTATGCGGCGGTCAGCTTCGTCGCGCGCAATAATACGTACTTCAGTTTCTGACAACTGTTGAACTTCAAAGTCTTTCGACGTTCCGTAGTTTTCAATGCTAACTTTAACACCACCGACCTTGCCGCCCTTTTGGAGCGTTTGCAAGTTCTGTACACCAATCCGTTTAGTCGCGGCGGCGTTCATTACGAATTCTTGGCCGTGAACCGCTCCGGCTACCGCATTACGCGGCGCGTCGCCCGTATAGCCGCCTTGCTGGAACCCGATAGGTTGGGCGCGGATCGCTTGGACATTCTGCATGCCGGCCGATATAGCAGCAGCAGCAGCGGCAATGCCCAAGGCCGGCCCGACATAAGGTATGGACGCAAGCGAGGCGTAAGCGCCCGTAGCGGCCGTGTAGGTGTCCATAATGGCTTTGGCGATAGCTGCCGCCTTGCCGATCTTTGCAACCTTGCTGTTTTCGGACTTCTGCAATACCGACAATTGACCAAAAAAGTTACTAGCGGTCGATAACTGCGCTTGCTGCGCTTCGTTGAAGACACGCAAGCGCAAAGCAGCTGCCGTGCGTTCACTAATCAATTGCGCATCTTGCAAATCGTTAATGCGCTTGTACATATCGTCATAGATTTGAACGCGCGCGTCCGCTTCGGTTTGCGTGTTCGTGAAATCTAGTGTGGGATTCGCCGCCATGACTTGTTGAGCCGCTTCACCGCCAGTAATCAATTGAGCACGACGAAGTTTTTCTATAGCTTCCAAATGCGCAATGTACTGTTCACGTGCGCCCCGAGTGGCTTCCCATACTTGCGCCTCAGCTTGCGAAGCAATGTTTAGTTGCTGTTGACTAATCAGACGTGCGCGCAATGCCGCTGCCATTTCGTCTGTCAGCACTTTACCTTCGGCAAGTTGCTGATTAGCAATTTGCTGCAACTGTTGTTCTACTTCTCGCTGTCGCGGCAACATGGCAAGCAATGCGTTTTGGTCGCTGATTTCTTTGTTTACTTGGCGCAAAGGATCAATCGAATTTAAGTAGGCTTCCCGAGCCAACGTAACAGCGCGTGCGGCGGCTTCGGAATATTGCGCGCCCATAACCAACAGCTTTTGGCCGGCAGCTTGTGCGGCATTGTATGTTCGTAACGGCTCTATAGCCGCTTCGTAAATCCGGTCAAACTGTTGTTGAACAACCTTAGCAGCTTCTACAGTTGCAATCTTGCGACGCAAAGAAGCAGCTTCGCCGTCGTGCAATGTAATTTTCTTGCCCAACATTTGTTCTTCGATTTGATCGAAACGCGCTTGCGCTTCGCGAGCCGGACGCAACAAGAACAGCCGTTGCAATTCGTTGTCAAGTTCAACGTTAATCTTCTGCAACGATTGCGCGCGGGTTTCAATCGGCTTTTCCAGTTCGTCAGCTATCCGTGTCTTTGCAGCGGCAACGGAATTAGCTTGCCATTTCTTAATAAACGATTCTATCGCGCCTTGATTTTGCGCTAAGTTGTCAACGTAAGCATCGACAAACGTTTGCGCAAGGTCAACCGCCGCACCTTGATCGAATTGCGATGTATCGACGCGCCCCAAATCGACATGCTGCAACAAGCTGACTTCCATACTACCGGGCAACTTGTTAAGCGCTTCCAGAACGCTATTAACAGCGTCAATCGCTGAATTCGCAATGCCTTCCATTGTTTCTTTCGTGTCGTTTTGTAGCGTGTAAAAGATACGTTGAAAACGATTCGGCAAGATTTCCCAAGCCGCGACCAACGTATCAATCGACGCGCGACCGAGCGCAACAACGCTCGAAAAAATTGTACCGACCAACTTTAAGATTGCGGTAAAGACAGTTTTAGCTTGTTCCCACAATCTGCCGAATGCATCACTAATGCCGGTCGCTTCGTCAATTGTCTTGAACAAGCCACGGAGCGTATCGCCAAGCGTCACTGTATCAAGGCTTAGTTCCTTTATTTGCTTATCGGTTGCGCCCAAACCTCGTGCGAATTCGTCAAGCTTCGCGCCTTTGGTGGCTTCGGAGCCAAATAGTTTTAACGCAGCAACGGCGGAAGTAATAACAGCCACAATAGGTATAAAGCGTGCCATCATCTTAGCCGCTTCGATTGCCAATCGACCCATACCTACGCCAGCTTGCGACGCAATACCGCCAATCTGCGCGCCTTGTTGCGCCATGATGATTAGCGGGTTTTGTCCGCTAGCCAACATAACGCCAATGTCTTGCAACTGAAAACCCAAATTCACTAAGTGCATGCGGTGCAACTGTGCTCCGCGTCCTGCCGCCGCTTGAGCTGCATTGAAGTTGCGCGCGGCGACTGCGGCAGCTTCTAGCTTTGCCTTAGAAACAGTTAGTGCGGCGTTATACGTTTGTGCGTCTATTGCGCCTTGGCGATGCAAATGAGTAGCACGCTGCACGGCATCGTTATACTGTTGATGCGCCGCATATAGTGGATTCAAACTGCGTTTTAGCTGTTCAGCTTCGCGCGCGAGTTGATCGGTCGATTGGGCGAGCTTGGCTTGCTGTTGCTCTAGCCGTAATGCCGCTGACGCCGCTCTAGTCTGCGCTGCCGCCGCGCTCGCACTGGCAGATGCCTGTCGGGCTTGCTCCGTGGCCGTTCGAGCTGTGGCGGTCGCTAGGTTCTGTTGTGCGACCGCTGTAGCCGTGGCGGCTGTCTGCAAACGCTGTTGTGCGGTCGCGGCGTTGAGTGTTGCCGCTGATTGCCGCTGTTGCTCCGTGGTAAGGCGAGCTGAAGTAATCACCGCTTCGTTCATCGCCTTTTGTGCGCGAGATTGGGGCGCCGAGAGAGCGTTTAAGGCCGCGCTGTCTATCTTGCGCAATGCCGCCTTGAGCCGTTCTATATTGTCAAAACTAGCTCGTGCCTTGCTGGCGATTTGGTCAAGCTTTTGGCCGATTGACGGCGCAACTTGATCTTGTATTTTAATTTCAATTGGTTCAGACATACTTATCTAACTGTAAGCCCAAACGCTCGGCGGTTTTACGGCCTAGCAATTCGGCGCGTTCAACGAAGCCGGCCGGAGTTTGCTTGCTGTATCCGTCGTTAAGGCGACGAATGTAGGGCAGGTTGTTGGTTAAATAAATTGGCATGCCCGGTTTTTTCTGTTCTAGTTGTTGTTCACCTTGCAACAGCGCCATTTGCGCACTGTCGTCATGCGTCGAGCCTTCGGAGCCTGGTATATAAGCCGGAATGCTGATATTCAAAACCGGCTCAAGCGTCAACTGCCAATTTGACACCGCCGTAGAAACGTCAACCGGCGTCGTGACAACCAAATCTTTATGGACCACGCGCGCGACACTCGCCGCAAGGTCCGACGCAGCTTGTGGGATAGCTCGCTTGTAAGCAAGCATTCGTCTATCAAGTTCCCGCAAATCGGCCATTTACTTGTTATTCGCGTCCAATCGTTTTAAGTTAGCGGCGTCCATTGCCTTGATAAAATAAAACATATCTTCTGTTTGTTCGTCGTCTAAGTCCTGTGCAACGCAATATTGCTTGATTGCAGTCCAAGGAATCGGCGTTGGCGCGTTTGCATGCGTGCGCTCGCTATCCAGGTCGAAAAACGCTTGCCAGTATAGTTGCAAGCCGATTTGCAGTTCCGGTGCGTTGGCGATGCGGTCGGGCATTCCGTGACCCAACCGCATCGCTTGCCGAGCTATACTCTGTTCGTGCGGTCCCATTTCGAGAACGTACAACAGAACTGCGACTAATTTCCCGCGTCGCCCTCGCGTTCGGCGTCGCGGAACAATTCGAGCGAATTCGCGCGTTCGATCAAGGCATCGTAAAGGCGCGGCAATCTCTTGAATAACGCAACGGCATTCGCCGGGTTGTACTCGATCACAGTGCCGTCGCGTTCTTGAACGTTGCGCCAACTCTTCAAGACGTGCTTAACGAACACGTCTTGGTAAATGCTTTCGGCGTGCTCGTCTGAAACAGCGTCCATATTTCGACGATAAGGCTTAGTAGCCTTATTCAGCGCCTTCGTATACTTGCTGTTGGTTTTGCTGGTTGCAGCAAGAACGAATGTTGGCACGCTACCGTCAGTGTTAGGAAGCAACGGAACCTCGACGCCTTCTTGCTCTTTTTTGGCGTCAGTTTCGTATTGGTCAAACAGGGACATGCGGTACTCCGTTGAAAAAAGCCGGTCGAAGTTGACCGGCTTTCGATGTTACCGCACTTTACTGCGGCATAGCTACGTCCGGCAGATACCGGAAGTAAGTAAACATCATCGTGTAGCCTGCCGCGTTTTCCGCGCCCATCGGTTCGAGCGGAACCATGATTGGCCGATCTTTTTCAACGTTCAATCGACCACCGCCGAGACCCAAAAGCGGAATGTCCCACACATAGCCGGCATTTTCTTTCGCGAAGATTGCGTTAAAGCCAACGTCGGCATTCTGCCGAACCGCTTGCACGGCGGCGACGGTCGTGAAGTACGCCGTCAATTGACCGCCGACAACGAAGTTACCGAGACTGGTATCGAATGCGCCAAGCACTCCAACGGCCTTATCTGCGGTGACGCCGTTATTAATGCTGATATTGCCTTCGGTGACGTAACCAAAAAGCGCGCTCGGTAAAGTTGTTGTGGGGTCTTGCACGTACAGCTTGATACGGAACATATCAGATGCCGTGTTGTACGCATCGGCACCGATTGCCGGCACAAAGGTTGCACCAACAGCCGCCGACAATATTTCGTCGTCAACTTCGCCGCTTCGGTGCGTGTTGTCACACGCCACAAACGACATATCCGCGTTGAGCTTGTCTTGGCCGGGAATGTTCAAGGTCAGTTTATTGGGAACCGCACCGATAAGATACTCAGCTTGCGTATCGGTTTCACCGTCGCCCAAGGTTCGCTCAATATGGTAGGACCGACGCTTGATAAGGCTCGGCGTCTTTTCGTTCCGAATGACAGCGCCGAAG